>Ga0073932_1001092_pt1 | contig 55270 bp, 37 predicted proteins | sample DewCreD2012metaG_FD_76967 | JGI IMG/M metagenome (GOLD analysis project Ga0073932, IMG submission 76967) | Hot spring sediment bacterial and archeal communities from British Columbia, Canada, to study Microbial Dark Matter (Phase II) - Dewar... ...
CTACAACCCCTGCCCGCGCCTGGACTGGCTCGAGACCGGCCCTACCCCAACGCCGACGCCGTGACGGGCGGCCGTATCCCGATGCCTGTGTAAACGCGGTGGGGCGCACGGTCGTGCGCCCCAACTGCTGGCGGGAGACTACACCAAATTCGCAAAACGACCCCGACGGGCCGGCGCGCGCCCGACGAACACATAGCGCGGCTGACGGCCGGCGAGCAGGTTGCATTCAGTTTGCAGCGGACAGGCGCCGCAGGCTGTGTCGCATGGGTCGAGCTTCACCAGGCGGCCCGTGCGCACCAGCCAGTCCAGCAGGCCGTCCAGGGCGCCGGGCTGAATGCCCAGCCGCCGGCTGATCTCCCGGGCCCCCAACCCGCCCTGGTGCTGCTCCAGCAGATCCAGAATCTGCGTCACCATAGACTACGCCAGCCCCAGCAGCCGGCCGCCCTGGTAGATCACGAACGCCGCCAGCCAGGCGACGCCGGTCTGGTAGAGGGCCGAGACCACCGCCCACGGCCAGCCGAACTCGTGCCGGATGGCGCCGAGCGTGGCCGCGCAGGGCACATACAGCAACACGAAGACCAGCAAAGCCAGCGCGCTGAGCGGCGTGAAGGTCCGCCGCAACGCCGCGCTCAACGCGGTGTCCTCCGGCTCCGCCTCCGCCTCCGGGAAGGACACGCCCGGGATCAGGGTCAACAGCGTCCGGCCCGCGTCCACGACCGCCCCGCCGAAGCCGGTGACGACGTCCCACCACGCCTCGCCCAGGCTGTGCGGCGCCTCCGCCTCCGCCGTGTCCGCTCCGCCGACGTAAATCAGGCTTAGCGTGCTGACGACCACTTCTTTGGCCGCGAAGCCGGTCACCAGCGCCCCGGCCGCCTCCCAGGTCCCGAAACCCAGCGGCCGGAAGGCCGGGCTGAGCGCGGCGCTGACCTGGCCGAAGTACGAGGCGCGCTGATCGGTCACGCCCCACGGCAGGTTGAGCAGGAGCCACAGCGCCGCCGACACGGCCAGGATCACGGTGCCGGCTTTCTGGACGAACTCGCGCGTATGCTCCCACATGTGGATGAGCAGACTGCGCAGCGCCGGCCGCCGGTAAGGCGGCAACTCGAGGACGAAGGCCGAGGTCACATCCGGTTTGAGCAGCGTGCGCGTGAAGACCATCCCGGCCAGCAGGGCGGCGCCGATGCCCAGCGCGTACATCAGCCAGATGACCGTGCCGGCCCGGCTGCCGAAGAACGCCAGGCCGAAGACGACGTAGACCGGCAGGCGCGCCGAGCACGACATGAGCGGGACCAGCAGGGCCGTCAGGATCCGGTCGCGGCGGCTGGCCAGGGTGCGCGTAGCGTAGATGGCCGGCACCGCGCACCCGAAGCCCAGGATCATGGGGATGAAGGATTTCCCGTGCAGGCCGACCACGCGCATGAAGCGGTCCATGACGAAGGCGGCCCGGGCCAGATAGCCGGAGTCCTCCAGCACGGCCAGGAAGAAGAACAGCACCATCAGGCCGGGCACAAACACCAGCACGCCCCCCACCCCGGCCACCAGGCCGTCGAGGACCAGCGAACGGAGCCAGTCCGGCGCGGCCAGGGCCCGCAGCAGCGCCGCGATCCCGCCGGCCACCGGGCCGTTGATCACGCCGTCCACCCAGTCCAGGAAAGGCGCGGAGACGTCAATCACCAGCCGGAAGATGACGTACATCACCGCCAGGAAGACGGGCAGCCCCAGCCAGCGGTGGGTGACGATGTCGTCGATGCGGTCCGTCAGCGAAACGCGGTCCAGCGCCGGCTTGCGGAGCACCTGGCGCGTCACGCCGCTGACAAAGCCGTAGCGCCGGTCGGCGGCCAGCACGTCCACGTCATCGCCGTAGACGGACGCCAGATAGGCGGACCGTTCCTGGGCCAGGCGGGCCACCGCTTCCCCGCCGGCCCGGCCGCGGACCGCGGCCAGCAGATCGGCCTCGCCCTCCAGCAGTTTGAGCGCCAGCCAGCGGCGCGGATACGGCGCGGTGTCCAGGCGATGTTCGTCGAAGGCGGCGGACACCCGCGCGATCTCGGTCTCCAGATCGCGCCCGTAGTCCAAGGTGAAGGCGCCCGGCCAGGAACGGGTCGGCGCGCTCATGGCTCACCCGGCCTTTCGGCCACGCCCAGGACGGCCTGCATCAGGGCCTCCAGCCCCTCGCCGCGCCGCGCCGACAACTCGACCACGGGCGCGCCGCCCAGTTGCCGGGACAGGGCCTCGCGGTCAATGCGCAGACCCTGGGCGCGCATCTCGTCCGCCATGTTCAACGCCACCACCACGGGCGCGCCCAGCTCCAGCACCTGCACGGTCAGGTACAGGTTGCGTTCCAGGTTGGTGGCGTCCAGGACGTTGACCACCACGTCGGGATGTTCCTGCAGGATGAAGTCGCGGGCGACGACCTCCTCGGGCGAGTAGGCCGCCAGGCTGTAGGCGCCCGGCAGATCGACGACGCGGAACGTGTGGCCGTTCCGCCGGCAGACGCCCTCGCGTTTCTCCACAGTCTTGCCGGGCCAATTGCCGACGTGCTGGTGCAGGCCGGTGAGCGCGTTGAAGATGGTGCTCTTGCCGGCGTTGGGGTTGCCGGCCAGGGCGATGGTCAACTCGGCCATGCTCGTATCGCTAGGAATTGAGGCGGACCTGGATCTGACCGGCCTCTTCGCGCCGCAAAGAGAGGCGGTAGCCTTTAACGCTGTAGGCCACCGGGTCGCCCAGAGGCGCGATGCGCTCCACGCGCACGGTCTCGCCGCGCACCAGCCCCATCTCCATATACCGGCGGCGCAGCGCGCCCTGCCCGCCGACGCGGACGATGGTGGCTTCCTGCCCGGGCCGGAGTTGGTTGAGAAACGTCAACGCAGTCACAGGGTCTCCTTGTCGTCAATCGGCGATCGGTTCAACGCGCACGGTGGCGGCCAGGCTGGCGCCCAGGACGACCTCCTGGTCCTCGAGGCGCAGGGTCAACGGGCCGTGCCGGGGGGCGATCTCGGTCACCGTCACCACTGCGCCGGGCCGGAGGCCGCGCCGCTGTAGATACGCGAGCACCTCCGCGCTTTCATCTTCAAAGGCCAGCAGGCGCGCCGAATGGCCGACGGCCAGTTCGTTCAGCAGCCGGCCGGCCGGAGGCGCAAGTTCGCCGCTGGCGCGCGGGATCGGGTTGCCCTGGGGACAGGTGGCCGGGTACTGCAGAAAAGCATCCAGCGCTTCGATCACCTCGGGCGCTGTGGCATGTTCCAGCTGGCAGGCCCAGTCATGGACGAGCGCCCAGTCCAGTTTCAGGTGATCGGCCAGGAAACGCTCCCAGAGGCGCTCACGCCGGATCACGCTGTGGGCCAGCCCGCGCCCGGCGTCGGTGAGATGCACGCCCTTGTACGGCTGATGCGCCACCAACCCCTCGCGCGCCAGGCGCTGCATCATCTCGTTGGCGGAGACGGGCGTGATCTCCAGCCGCTCGGCGATGCGCGCAATCGGCACCGCTTCCTGCGCGCCGCCTAAGTTGGCGAGCGTCTTGAGATACATCTCGACGCTCTCGCTGTAATGGACATCCTTCATTTCTTTTTCGGGGGAGCCACATCGAAAAATGCAAGGCAATCCTTATATTGAAGCGAGGGGCTTCACTTGTGAACTGTCATCCATCACCATCCCTGGTGACAGGCGTCACAATCCTGAGAATAACTACAGGTTTTCTGCAATATATAGTTGGTATAGTCGAACAGACTGCGGGGCCGTATTCCAATTTCAGTGTCACTGTGTTAGGGCGCTCGGCCGTGCGCCCCTCCCGGTCGGAAATCACACAAAACTCGAAAAGCGCCCCTGCGAAGCCGGAACGATTATCCTCAAGGATGATGTTATGGAGACTAGTGAGAGCCGTCGCGCAAAGCTTGTTCGGATAGTGTGCAACGTGGGAGGCGGGGTGTGCGTTGGGCTGGCCGCGCTCGGGCTGATCCTGCCCTTGTTGCCGACGACCCCGTTCCTGCTGCTGGCCGCCGCGCTCTTCTTCCGTGGCTCAAAACGGCTGTATGATTGGTTGGTGGGCAACCGCCATTTCGGCCCCCTGATCCGCGACTACCAGGCTGGTCGGGGGATACCGCGCCGGGCCAAGGTCTCAGCGATCCTCTTGCTGTGGCTGACGATTGGCGCGACGGTCATGTGGGCCGTCGGTGCTGTGTGGATTCGGTTGCTGCTGATCGCCATCGCGATCGGGGTGACGCTCTACCTGGCCCGCCTGCCGGTCCGGCCGGCGTTGACGAGTTGAGCGGACGCCCTCCCGCCAGGCCATGCCGGCGCCCGTCCCGGGCGTCATTGGATATTTCACAATGGGAGACACTATGGACAAGCAGACCTTCATCCAACACCTCAACGAGGACCTGGCCGGCGAACTGGGGGCCATCATCCAGTACATCACGTACGCGGCCAAAGCCACCGGCCCGTACCGGCCGCAATTGGCCCAGTTCTTCCTGACCGAGGTCGCCGATGAGCAACTGCATGCCCAGTACCTGGCCAACAAGATCGTGGCCCTGGGCGGCGAGCCGACCACGCAGCCGCGCGCGGTGCCGGCCGCGCACACCAACCGCGCGATGCTGGAGGCGGTGCTGGCCGCCGAGCGCCAGGCGACGCGCGACTACACGACGCGGGCGCAGGAGGCCGAGGCCCTGGGCGACAAGGGCGCCATGGTGCAGCTCGAGGACATGGTGCGCGACGAGAGCGGCCATTCCGAGGAGACCGAACGCATGCTGCGCGACTGGCCGCTGTAAGCAGCCGAGCCGCCCCGGCGCTGCGCCATCCAGGCGGCGCCGGCGGATAACGGGCCGACAAGGCGCGACGCCGGGCGGAGTTGCCCGGCGTCGTTTTTTTTAGTCCGCTGATGGCATGGCCGGCGCGCCGCAACGGGCGCGCCTCAGGCCGAGCAGGGCGACTGCTGGCCGGCGACGACGCCTCGGGGCAGAGCGGGTGTTCAGGCAGCCGCGCTCCCCACCGGCCGCAGCAGCGCCTGGACCCGCTCGATGAGCAGGCCCGGGCGAGGCAGGGGCTTGGAAAGGTAAGCATCGGCGCCGCTGGCCGCCAGCAACCGCTCGGCGTCGCCGGGCATGGCGTGGGCCGTGACCAGCAGCACGGGCACCGGCGCCGGATCGGAGGCCGCCCGGATCAGGCGCGTGAACGCGATGCCATCGATCGCTTCGTCCTGATAGCGGCTGCGGCTCAGGGCCACATCCATGATCACCAACTGGACCTGCCGCTCGCGGACTAACGTTAGCGCTAACCCCACATCCTCGGTGACCGTCACGGCGTGGTCGCCCAGCCGGACCAGGGTCTTTTCAAAGATCGCGGCCACCAGCGCATCATCTTCCACGACCAGGATGTGGCTCATACCTGCGCCTCCCGTGGGCGCTCTTCATCTAACCCTGCGCTGCGACCCGGCTCTGTACCCGCCGGCGCCGGGCCGGCCAGCGGCAAACTCACGCTGAAGGTGCTGCCGGCGCCGGGGCCGTCGCTGTGCAGGGTGATGCGCCCGCGCATCAGTTCCGCCAGACGGCGCGAGATCGCCAGCCCCAACCCCGTGCCGCCATATTGGCGGGTGGAGGTGGCATCCGCCTGGACGAAGGGCTGGAACAGTTTCTCCTGGACGGCGGCCGGGATCCCGATACCGGTGTCGCGGATATGGATGTGGACGCAGGCCGCGGCCGGATCGGCGACGGCCGAGACGCGCACGGCGCCGGCCTCGGTGAATTTCACGGCGTTGCCCACCAGGTTCAGCATGATCTGGTTCAGCCGGTCCGGGTCGGCCTGCACGGTCAGGGGCACTCCGGCCGGGGGCAGGTCGAGCGCCAGCTCAAGCTGCTTGGCCTCGGCCAGCGGCCGGCACAGCATGCAGACTTCGGCCAGCGCCTCAGCCAGGTCTATGGCCCGCGGCGTGACGGAGAGTTGCCCGGCCTCGATGCGCGCCAGGTCGAGGAGATCGTTGATCAGTTTCAACAGCCGCTGGCCGGCGTCGCGCCCCAGGTGCAGGAACTTCCGCTCCTCGTCGGCCGAGTCGCACATCCCGTCCAGGATCAGGTCCAGCGAACCCAGGATGCCGGTCAGCGGCGTGCGCAGCTCGTGTGAGACATTGGCCAGGAAGAGGCTCTTGAGCCGGTTGGCCTCCTCGGCGGCCTGGCGCGCCTGCTCCAGGTGGGCGACCAGTTGGGCGTTTCGCAGGGCGATCGCCACCTGGCCGGCAAACACGGAATAGGCGGGCACGTCGCCCGGCTGGAGCGAGGCCCCCCACAGGGCCAGGAGGCCCAGCGTCCGATCCTCCACCCTCAGCGGCAAATACAGCATCGCGACGCCGGCGTCTATCCCGAACAGGGAGGCCAGCCGGCTCACCACGCCGCCCGCCGCCCCGGGCAGCATCGTGGCGACGACTCGGGGCAGATCGCGGCTGAAGACGGGCTGCTGCCGATCCAGGCACTCGCTCACAATCCAGGCCCGGCGGGGCACCCGATACCGGTTCAGGCGCAGGCCGGCCAGGCCCTCCGCCAAAGACAGCAGGCGGGGTTCGACCGAAAGATACTGGACCTGCAGGTCCGCGTCGTCCGGGCCGGGCAGGGCTACCAGGCAGGAGACGCCGAACGGCTCGAGCCGCGTTCCGAGCGTCTCCAGGACGGCCTCCATCGCCGGGCTGCCCTGGATGCGCGCGGCGACGTCGGCCAGGGCGGAGATCAGCCGGTTGGAGCGATCCAGCTCCTCCGCGCGCCGCCGCTCGGCTTCCAGCAGGCGCACCCGTTCCAGCGCCGTGGCCAGCTGACCGGCAAAGACCGAGAGCGGCGCCATGTCCACCTCACGCAGGTCGGCGCCCCACACGCCGAGGACGCCCTGGACCTGCTCTTCCAAGATAAGCGGGATCACGGCGAAGGCCGCGCCCGGCCCCAACCCCAACTGGTTCAGGGCAAACGTCGTCAGCGCTTGCGGCACATGCTCCCAGGCCGACGGCGGGCGTCGCTGGACCTCGGTAAACAGGAGGGGGCGGCGGGACCGGACGGCGGCGTGCAGGTCCGGATACCGTTCGGGCGAGAAGCGATATCCCTCGATCTTCAACCCCAGCGCCCGCGAGGCCAGCGCCTGGGCGCCTGCGCTCAGGTTGGTGTAGCGCAGCACCAGCTGCGAGTCGTCCGGCTGCAACAGCGCGATGAAGCACTGCAGCTTCAAGGGCCGCAGGGCCTCGCCCAGCGTCTTCATTGCCTGATCCGCGTCTACCGAGGCGTCAATGCGCGCGCTGACCTGGGCCAGCGCGGTGGTGACGGCGTTCGAGCGTTGCAGCTCCGCCACGCGGCGCTCGAGCTCCGCCTCGATGCGCTTGCGGTCGCCGATGTCCTGCACCGTGGCGACAAAGAAGTCCACGCTCCCATCGGCCGCGCGCACGCAGCGCACATCGATGGTGGCGTAGACGACGGCGCCATCCGGGCGGACGAAGCGCTTGTCCATCCGGTAGCCGTCGCTCGCGCCGCTCATCACCCGTTCGAACTCGGCCACGTCCGCGTCCAGGTCATCCGGGTGCGTCATCTCCGCCCAGGTCTTCTGCATCAGGATCTCGCGCGGGTAGCCCAGGATCTCGGCCAGCCGTTCGTTGACGCGCACCCAGCGCTTCGTCTTGGGGGAGGTGATGGCCATGCCGATGAAGGGCAGCTCGTAGAACAGGCGCAGTTGCGCCTCGCTCTCGCGCAGGGCCTGCTCCGTCCGCTTGCGCTCGGTGATGTCCTGGATCGTGCCGATCATCTTGATCGGCTGGCCCGCCGCGTCGAACTCCAGCTCGCCCAGCCCATGCACCCAGCGCTCCCGGCCATCGGCCGGCCGGATGACCCGATACTCCTTATCGAACCGGTTGCGCTGCGCCAGGACATGTTCACGCAGATAGACCTGCAGCTCCGCGCGGTGATCCGGGTGGACGATCTCCAGCCAGCCGGCCACGGTCTTGGGAAAGGCAGCCTCAATGCCGAAGATCGCATCCAGCTGGGGCGAACTGGACCAGTGGCCGGTCCGCACGTCGAGATAATACGACCCCAGGCCGCCGACTTCCTGCGATCGGGTCAGGAAATACTCGTTCTCGCGCAAGGCCACCTCCACCCGCTTGCGGACGGTGATATCGCGCACGATGCTGAGCAGCACCCGCTCGCCGCCCAGGTCCAGGCCGCGCGAACTGACCTCCACCGGGAACGTGCTGCCATCTTTGCGCCGGTGCACGGCCTCAAACAACGCGCCGGTCGCGCTGGCCTGCTGCCATTGCCCGGGGATGAGCGCCTGCGAGCCCGTATCGCGCAACGCGTAGATCGTCAAATTCAGGAGTTCAGCTTCGGTGTAGCCGTAGGCCGCCACGGCCGCCGCGTTCACCTCCAGCAGACGGCCGTCCGTCGCCCGGATGAAGAGGATGATGTCGCGCGTATGCTCCGAGAGCAGGCGATAGCGCTGAAGGATGGCCTCGTAACGCCGCTGGCCGGTGATATCGCGCATCAGGACGTGCAGGAGGCGCCGGCCGCCCATCGTCATCGGATTGACCTGAACCTCCAACTCGCGCACCTCGCCGCCGGGCAGCCGGCGGCTGACGTAAGAGGCGCTGTGCGTCTGCGCCCGGATCTCCTCAACCGACGGACAGTTAATCTGCGCCAGCGGCATCCCGGCCAGGGCCGCACGGTCATAGCCATAGAAAGCCGCGGCGGCGGCGTTGCCGTCGACGATCTGCAGCGTCTCGGGATCAATCAGCAACTGGATCAGCCGATTGCTCTCGTAAATCTGCCGGTAACGGGCCTCGCTCTCCTGCAAGGCCGCCGTGCGCTGGAGCACGCGTTCCTCCAGCGTCGCCTGGGCATCGCGCAACGCCGCCTCGGCCTGCCGGCGCTCGGCGATCTCGCGGGCCAGCGCCTGGGATTGAACCTGGAAACGCCGCGCGACATCGCTGAGCAGGCCGACCACGCCGCCGACCACCAGCCCCGCGAGGTGACCCAGGCGATAGCGCCATATCAGGTCCCAGAGCGCCTCGCCGGGCGCGGCCAGCAGGAGGCTGTTCACCGGGATCAGCAGCGCGCCGGCCAGCACGCCGGGCCAGAACCCCAGCATCCCGGCCGTGACGATCACGGGCGCCACGCTCAGGATGGAAGTGTCCGGGCCCAGGACCGGGCGCAGCAGCCCAAACGCCGCCACATAGGCCAGGCCGGAGGCCAGCGCCAGGAGCACGCGCGCCGGAAAGCTCAGCGCGGCGACGATACGGGACAGCAAGAACATGGTCTCTCCTCAGGCCCAAGCGGTGAACACACGCAAAACATCGTCTCGGGGGGCCCACGGCCCCAAGAGGTCGTTTTTTTGAATTTTGTGTAATTCCCCGCCAGCCGGGGCGCACGGCCGTGCGCCCCAACACTTTTACACAGGAATCGGGACACGGCTCCCCAAGACGATGTTGTTTTCCTGTCAGGAACCGGCCGAGCTAAGCCGGGCGCGAGAGCGGCTGAGGCAACCGCCCATGGGCGGATTGATGAACGGGCCGATAGGGAGCTGGTCCAGCCGGGCGGGCCTGGGTCAGAGCCGGTTCAGGCGCTGCGGTCGGCAGCTTGAACTGACGCACGACGGCCTGCAGCGCCTGGGCCAGTTCGGCCAGGGACTGAGCCGAGGCGGTGACTTCTTCCACCTGCGCGCTCATCTGCTCGGCGCTGGCGCTCACCTCCTCCACCGCCGCGCTGTTCGCCTCGCTCACGCTGGCGATGTTCTCAATCGCCTGCCTCACCTCGGCCGACCCGGCCGCCATCTCTTCCGTGGCCGCCGTGTTCGCCTCGACCACCGCGCTCACCGTGTCCGCCGCACCCACCAATTCGTTCGATAGCCTGGTCATGTCTTCGCTGGCCCGCAACGCCGCCTGGGCCTGCTGGCTCACCGCCTGCGCCGCCTTCAGAATCTCCGCCAGCGCCTCCCCGGCCACCGTCGCCCGCGCCGCCCCGTTCTCCACCTCCCGCGCTCCATCGTCCATGGCCGCCACCGCCTCGTTGGCCGCGCTTTGCACGGCCCGGATCAGCCCCCCGATCTCCTTCGTCGCCGCCGAAGCGCGCTCCGCCAGCCTCCGGACCTCGTCCGCCACGACCGCAAAACCCTGGCCATGCTCGCCGGCCCGCGCCGCTTCGATCGCCGCGTTCAACGCCAGCAGATTGGTCTGCGACGCAATATCGTCAATTGTCTCTACAATCGCCCCAATCTGGTCCGAGCGCTGGCCCATCTCGCGGACCTTCGCCGCCGACCCGCCCACCTTGGCCGTGATCGCATCCATACCCTGGATCGTCTCGGCCATGGTCTGCGCCCCGGCCTGCGCCGCTTCGGCCGCGCCGGCCGAGTCTTTTGTCACCGTCCGGGCGTTCCCGGCCACCTGCTGGATGGCGGCGCTCAGCTTCCCGGTCACCGCCGCCGCCTGGCCGACGGCCGCGGCCTGCTCCTGCGCCCCCCTGGCCAGGCCGTCGATGGCGCGCTTCATCTGTTCGACCGAGCCCGCCGTCCTGGCCACCGCCTCGCTCTGCTGCTGCGTCCCGCGCGCCACCTGCTGGATCGTCGTCGCGATCTGGCTCGTCGCCTGCCCCGCCTGCCCGGCGGCGGCCGCCAGTTGCCCGGAGGCAGCGCTGACCGTTTGGGCGTTTTCCGCCAGCCGGCCGACCATGGCGCGCAGGTTCTGCGTCATCTGGGCGAACGCCAGACCGAGCACATCCTGACTGGACCGCGGCGTCACTTCGGCCCGCAGGTCGCCGGCGGCGATCGCCTCGGCCGCCTGGGCCATCTCGTGCAGGTAAGCGACCATGCGGCGGAAAGCGGCGGCCAGCTGGCCCAATTCATCGCGGGACTGGAGCTCGAGGTGTTGATCCAGGTTCCCGTCTGCAATGCCGTCTGCGGCCTGCGCGACTTTGCCGAGGGGCGTCGTGATCGAGCGGCTGATCGTGATCCCCAGTCCGAGGCCGGCCACAACCGCCGCCACGGCCATGACCACCCCCAGCCACGCTGCCCGGCTGACAGACGCCTCCGCCGCCTCCAACAAGACGGCCGCTTCCTGCTCCACCGAGGCGGCGACCGCGTCCACTTGCGCCGCCAGTCCTTCGCCGGCGGCGTCAAAGGCTTCCATCGCCGTATTGGCCCCCTGCTGATCGCCGTCCACATACGCCTGCGCCATGCGCCGGCCATCCGTGTAATAGGCCTCAAAGGCCGCGCCCAACTCGGCGAGCCGGGCGGCCTCGTGCGACTGCAAGCCCTCCAGGCCGGCCAGGCTCTGGCGGAAATCATCGGCGTAGCGTTCGGCGTCGGCCAGACCAGCCGGGTCGCGTGTGGCGCCGACATCGGTCAGCCACTGCCCCACCTGGCTGATGTCGTACTTGACCCGTTGCGCCAGCATCGCGGCCGTGTAACCCTCGAGGCGAGCCGTCCGCATGGCGGTCAGGCTGCCCTGCGCCAGCACCCAGTTGATTAACACCTGCGTAGCCATCAGGGCCAGGATGATCACGAATCCCCCCATCAATCTGACGCCCACTTTCACGTTATTCAGCTTTTTCATAAAGTCCTTTCGCGGCAGGCGTCCGAGGCGCCTGGTTGTCATTCAAATGCGCGGGCGCGGCCTCAAGCGGGTTGAGACGAAACCGGCGCCGCGCACCGCTGCACCACGGCTTCCAATTCATGCAGCGAGAAGCCCCTGACCAGCACGGCGTCGGACCCGAATTTCCAGGCCGACACCCGCTGGCCCTCGCTGCTGACCACACTCACACAGTAAGAGCGTGGCCGGCGCGCGCTCGCCTCCTGCAGCAGGGCCTCGGCTTCCTCGCTCCACAGGTCCCAGTCCAGGATCAGCAAAGCCGGAGCTTCACGGGCCACCATCGCCCGGGCGGCGGCGGCGCCCTCGGCCTGACAGACCTGTTGGACACCCGGCAGGCTGTGGAGCAGCGCCAACAGGCTGTCGCGCAGCCGGCCGGGGACCATCACCACCAGGACCGAGACCGGCCGGCCTGGATCAGCGCCGTTGTTGAGTTCGTTTTTCACCGCCATGTCGCCATTATCGTGCGCCCCCGGCCGTGGGTCAGTGTGAATAACGCTGAATTTGAGCGGCGGCGGATACGCATAATGACCGCTTTTTTGGGCGGCCCCTTAAGCTTTTCGCTTAAGCGCAGACGCCAGGACCACCGCGCCTCAGCACAATCCTGAAAAGAATGCGGCCGCCGGCGTATCCTGAGCCGTGAGCCTGTCGAGCGGCCGAGGAACGCCGGAGGCCGCGAAACTTGCCGCCAGAGGATCGGGATTGCGCTTAGTCCCGGTGTCCGTTGCGCCCGTTGGCCGGCGCGACCCCGGCCAGGGGCCGCCGCCCTGGCGCAGCGGGCCGTAGTCCAGCTGGCGGCCGCGCCCCGCTCCCCGGCGCGGCCTGACCCGCTTTCAGTTCGGGCGCCGCCGCCGTCTTGAACTGGCGCACGACGATCTGCAGCGCCTGGGCCATGTCGGCCAGGGATTGGGCCGAGGCCGTCACCGCCTCCACCTGCGCGCTCATCTCCTCGGCGCTGGCGCTCACTTCCTCCACCGCGGCGCTGTTCGCCTCGCTCACGCTGGCGATGCTCTCGATCGCCCGCGTCACTTCAGCCGACCCGGCCGCCATCTCCTCCGTGGCGGCCGTGTTCTCCTCGACCACCGCGCTGACGCGGTCCATGGCCGAGACCAGTTCATTCACCGAGCCGTTCACCTGCTGGCTGGCCTGCGCGATCTGCTGCACCTGGCGCGTGACGGCCTCCACCCCGCTCCGGATGGTCGCCAGCGCCTGCCCGGCCTGGCTGGCCTGCGCGACGCCGCGCTCTACCTCGCGCGCGCCGTCATCCATCGTGTGGACGGCTTCGCCCACCGCGGACTGAATCCCCTTCACCAGCCCCGCGATCTCCTTGGTCGCCATCGCGCTCTTCTCGGCCAGCTTGCGGACCTCGTCCGCGACGACCGCAAAGCCCTTGCCGTGCTCGCCGGCCCGGGCGGCTTCGATCGCGGCGTTCAACGCCAGCAGGTTGGTCTGGGAGGCGATGTCGTCGATCGTTTCCACGATGGCGCCGATCTGCTCCGAACGCGTCCCCATCTCCTTGACCTTGCCGACCGAGGCGTCCACCTTGGCCTTGATCGCCGTCATCCCCTGGATGGTGGCCTCCACCGTCTGCGCGCTGGCGGCCGTCATCCGCGCCGCCTGCCCGGCCTCCTGCGCCCCCTGATCGGCGCTGCCCGCCATCTGCCGCAAGGCGGCCGCAATCGCGTTGGTCAACTGCACGGCCTGCGCCACTGCCGCCGCCTGCTCCTGCGCCCCACGCGCCACGCCGTCGATCGCGCGCTTCATCTGCTCCACGGCCGCCGCCGTCGAGGCGACCGACTGCGCCTGCTGGTGGATGCCCTGCGCCACCTGCTGCAGCGTCGCCGCGATCTGGCCCCCGGCCTGGCCGGCCTGCCCGGCCGCGTCGTTCAATTGCGCGCTGGCCGCGCCCAGGCTGTCGGCGTTCTGCGCCACCGTCTCCACCTGCCGCTGAAGGTTCGTCACCATGTGCGCCAGCGCGTGGCCCAGGACGTCGCCGTCCGTCTTGGGCGTCACGGCCTGGGTGAGGTCGCCCTGGGCGATCTGTTGGGCCACGCCCGCCATCGCCTGCAAGTAATCGGTCAACTGGGAAAAGGACCGCACGGCGCTGCCCACTTCATCACTCCGCCGGCTCAGCGCCCGGACCTGGTCTTGCTGATGGACCACCAGCCCGACCTCTCCCTGCGCCAACTGCCGCGCGCCCTGCGCCAGAAAATTGACGGGGTTGGCGATGGAGCCGGCCAGCCACAGCCCGACGGCGCTCAACACCGCCGCCACCAGCGCTGCCGCCAGCAGGTTGCCGCCCAGCGCGGCCCGCACCGGCGCGTGGACCTCGTCCAGGTCCTGATCCAGCAGGATGAACCAGCCAAGCGTCTCCGCCAATTCCCCCTCCAGCGGCTGAAAGGCCAGCACAGCCGGATGGCCGTCCAGGTCCTTCAGGTCGCTGCGCCAGCCGTGGGTCTCGGCCCCCAGAACGTCGACGATCTCGGCGGGGGCCGGCGTCATCAACAGCTCCGGGTTCGAGGCGTACAGGATGTTGCCCGCCCGGTCGAGCAGGGCGGCGCGGCCGGTCTCGCCGAACGAGATCTGCTCCAAAGCCTCGAAGACGACGGCGATATTGAGGGTGCCGCGCAACACGCCCACCACCTGGCCGCCGGCCGCCTCACGGATCGGCACGCCGACGTTGATGGCCCAGGTCCTGGCGCTGTCGTCATATTCCACGGCGCTGAGGTACAGGGCCCCTTGCCCGCCGTTGTACGTCCCCTGCCACCAGCCCTCGTCGGCCTGGAGATAATCGCCGGTCCGCTCGGTCATGGCGATGTTCAAACCCTCCAGGTCCGTGACAAACACCTCGACCTGCTCGGGGAAAGTGCGCGTGAAGACGCGCAGCTGTTCGCTGACCGGGTCAGCCGCGATCGCGGCCGCCAGCGCCTCGACGCTCGGGTCAGCGTTTTTCCAGGCCTCGTCCAGGGCCGCGATTTCGGCCGCCCGCCCCGCCGGATCGCGCCCGGCCCGAGCGGCGTTGGCCTGTTGCGCGGCTCGGATGAGCTCCGGCGAAAGCGCCAGCGCCTCCAGGGCCCGCACGCTGCCGCGCACGATGTCGCCCGAGCGCTGGATGGCCTCGTGGCCGTAGCTCACGAGCTCTTCGCCCGTCGTCTGCGTGTTGCGGGTGAACAGGCTCCAGGCGGTCAACGCCATCACCGCCCCCACCGAGACGGCGACCACCAGGATGATCACCGCCGTGATTTTGGCGCGGATCTTCCAGTGCAGCGGGTTGAGCAGCCGGGTCAGCGGCATGTGGTCCATATCAGTCTCCTCTGGTTGAGCACTCCTCAGCGCGGCGAGGCCGCGCCCTTCACGCATTTTTTACGCGCCCCGGTTAACGACGCTGCCCGAGCCGGAGCTCGGGCAGTTCGTCACGAACAAGTCCCCCGTGTGAGGCAGGTGGGCCGTGCTTTTCTATTATCGCCCCCGCCGGGGGCGCCGCTATGGCCAATTCGTCTCGATTCGTCCCGCGCCGCTTAAGGCAAACTACTTAACCGGCGGGGCCTTCCGGCGGGCTCGCCAGGCCTTCCCGGATGGCATACAGCGCCGCCTGGGTGCGGCTGGCGACGTGCAGCTTTTTGAGGATGTGGCTGACGTGCGCGCCGACGGTGCGTTCGCTCAGGGTGAGCTTCCGGGCGATCGCCTGGTTGGAGAGGCCCTCGGCCAACAGACGCAGGACTTCCAGTTCGCGCTCCGTCAGGGTTCCACCGCTGGCCGCAGCCGGCGCAGCCGGGCGGTTTACCTCCCCCAGCAGGCGGCGGGCGATGGCCGGGTGCAGAGTCAGTTCGCCGCGGGCCACATCCCGGATGGCGCGCACCAGCTCCTGCGCGGACGAGTCTTTCAACAGGTAGCCGAGCGCGCCGGCCTTGATAGCCGCGAAGATCTGCTCGTCCTGCCCGAAGCTGGTGAGCACCAGGATGCGCGTCTCCGGCCGATCGCGCAGCAATTGCGGGATGGTGGTCAGACCGTCCTGCCGGGGCATCATCAGGTCCAGCAGGACCACGTCCGGCCGCAGCGTCCGCGCCAGCTCGGCCGCCTCCCGCCCATCGGCGGCCAGGCCGACGATCTCGATATCGGGCTTGCTGCCGAGCAACGCCACCATGCCCTCCCGCACCACCGTGTGATCATCCACGATAAGCAGGCGGATCGTCTCGGTCATCGCGTCACCTCCGCCGTCACCCGGGTCCCATGTCCCGGGCGGCTGTCAATCTGCAGGTGTCCAGCGCAGCGGGTGAGGCGCTCGCGCATGTTCCCCAGCCCCGCGCCGCCGCGTTCCCCGGCCGTCGCCGGGTCAAACCCACGGCCGTCGTCCTCGACCTCCAGCGTCACCCGGCCCGCCGCGCCGCGCAGCCGCACCGCCACGGTCCGCGCCGCCGAGTGTTTGAGGGCGTTGTTCAGCGCCTCCTGCGCCACCGCGTACAGCGCCTCTTCAAGCGCCGGGGGCAACGCGCAGTCCCCCTCGACCAGCAGCTGCGCCTTGATGGCGGCATGGGCCTCCACGGCTTCCAGCCGGCGCTCCAGCGCCTTCACCAGCCCCAGCGCCTCCAGCATGGCCGGACGAAGCTCGTAGATCAGCAGGCGCATCTCGCGCAGCGCCTGGCCGAGGATGGCGTCGATCCGGCCCAGGAACACGCGCGCGCGGTCCGGCGCGCCCAGGTCCACCTGCTCCTGGGCCGCCGTCGCGAAGAGCACCGCGCTGTACAGGGACTGCGTCACCGAGTCGTGCAGGTCGCGGGCCAGACGCTGGCGTTCCTCGGCCACCGCCGCCCGTTCCGCCTGCCGCCGCAGGCCCTCGGCCTCCAGCAGCGTCCCCAGCTGGTCCGCGATGGTCCCCAACAGCGCCAGCGACTCGGCGCTGAGATGCGCGTCGCCGGGTCCGACCACCCCCAGGACCCCCAGCACGCGGCCGCGGCTCCGCAAAGGCAGACCGATGTAGCGCAGCCGGTCCGCAGGCGCCGCCGCCCTCAGCGACGATTTTTCCGCCATCATATCGTTGAGGACGACCGGCCCGCCGGTCTGCAGCACGCGGCCCGTGACGGTCCCGCGCACCGGGAGCCGGGCGAGGTGCGTAACAATATCCGACGTCAGGCCGCAGTGCGCCAGCAATATCAAAGACTCGCCGTCATCCGTCGCCTGGTAGACCGTGCCGGACTCGGCCCCGACGGCCCGGAGCGTCAGCGCCAGCGCGCTCTCCAGTCGGCTGGCGAGGTCTGAAGGCTGGTTGGCCACCGCCGCCACTTCGTACAGGGTGGACAGCTCACGCGTGCGTTCGGCCACGCGCCGCTCCAGGGTTTCCAGCAGGCTGGACCTCTGCAGGGCGTTGCTGCCGATCTCGGCGATTGCGGCCAGGAGATAGCCTTCGGACGAGGTGACCGCGTGGGGCTCCGGCCAGCCGATCAGCACGGCGGCCGGCAGCCGCTCGGCGGCCCGCAGCTGGACGAGCACGCCGGCCTGCAGCGCCGGGTCCAGGGCCGTGAGCAGCGCCGCCACGTCCGGCGACGCCTCCGTCCACAGCCACGAAGTCTCATCACCACGGAAGCGTCGCGATAAACTGTCGGCGAGCTCGGGCGCCAGGCGTCCCCCGGCAACCAGGGCGGCCCGGCCGGCGACGGCCGCCACCTTCCAGGCCTCCTCGAGGATGAACAACGCGGCCGCCTCCGCCCCAGCGACGGTCATGAGCTGCTCGGTCAGCACGCGCTGGACGCCGCGGCTGGACGCCGCCTGGCGCAGCGCAGCCGAGACCTCGGCCAGCGCTTCCAGTTCCAGGCGGCGGCGGTTCTCGGCTTCCTGCAAACGCCGCTGGCGCAAAGCGATGGCCACCTGGCTCATCACTTCCTCGGCCAGCGCCACGTCGCCGGGGCCGAAACGTCCCGCGGCCCGGTCGACGACGATCAGCGCGCCCAATGTCTGGCCGGCGGCCTGCAGCGGCACACGCAGCAACGACCGCAGGCCATGATCCGCGCCGGCCGGGCCGGAGGGTGAAAGTTCGACGATGCCGCCGGGCTGGTCCGGGTCCAGGCCCGCGACCAGCGCCTGCGGCAGCAGGCCGCGGCGCGCCAGCAGGCTGGGCGGCGCGTCTCGACCCTCCCAGCTGAAGACGGCCGCGCCCGCCGCGGGCACCACGGCGTCCAGATGGTCAAGGGCCGCGGATGCGATTTCGGCCGGCGCGCCCGCGGCCAGGATGCTGCGGCTCAAGTCGTGCAGGATCTCCAGGCGCCGGGCATAGGCGCGCCGGTCCGCCTCGATCACCAGCCGGAAGCGATCCTCCGGGGCGCGGCGCGCCTCGCTCAAGTCGCGGGCCAGGAGGACCAGACCTCTCTCCTGGCCGGCCTCTGAGCGGAAGCCGGCCACGCTGACCTGAGCCTCCACGCTTTCCCCGGATGCCCGGCGCAGGGTGAGGGTCTGGTCATGGACCGCGCCGCCCTCCAACGCCGTCTGAAGCCATCTCTGAGCGAGGGCTGCCTGCGCCGGGGACACAAAATCCAGGAAGCGGCTTCCGGCCAGCGCCTCCAGCCCGGCCAGCCCGAGCAGGGCGGCGGCGGCCGCATTCGCGGACCGGAGGACTCCCAAAGCATCGGTCTCAAAGACAGCGTCTGACAGCAGGGACAACACCGCGTCAGCCCGGTGCGCCTCGCCGGGCATTGGCGCCTGGCCGGAGGGCCGGCGCTTCAGGCGTGATGGTCGTCGGGAGGTCTGGCTTCCCATCCAATCAGGGGTTTTCAACAGGCATGGCGTATGTGACTGGCGGTGAGCCCCGCGCACGACCCCAGCGCGCCAGTCGGGAGCCATGACGATTGTACCAGGACGCCTGGCCTAAAATCCGCCGGCAGCGGAAGAATTACGTTGTCGCACGGCATGGCCGGGCCGAAGGATCAGGTGGGCCGCCGCGCGAGCCACGGCCGCCACACGCCGCGATGCAGGCCGAGCGCGATGACCAGCATCAAGACGCTTACCAGGAGCAGGAACGGGACAGCCTGAAAGATGCCCGCGATCAGGCCGGCCGCGAGGAAATAGAGATGCGAGACGAACGGCACCCAGAAGGCGGGCGGGCCGGCCCGGGCGGCCTCGAAGCGCGGGCGCTGCCCGGCCACAACCGCCAGGGCGGCGGCCAGGGTCAGCGCCACGGTCGCCTCATACAACGGCCGCGCCACGACGAACGTGATCAGGGCCTTCGTGCCCAGGACGCCGGCCAGGCCGATCAGCACGGCCGCCAGCGGGGCCAGCCAGGGCGCGGCGCGCTGACGCCAGCGTAAGGCCAGGCGCAGCCCGGCCGAGAACGAGGCGACCACCCAGAACCAGGCCCAGAAGTTGGCCCACGGCACCCCGAAATACTGGCGCTCCAGCCCCATCCCCCAGTCCCACATCCCCAGGCGGATGGCGACCGCATCCATCGCCAGGTCAATGTTCAGGGCCAGCAGGCCGTCCAAAAGGGGGCGCGCCCAGCCCGGCAGGCCGGTGACGTCCGAGAGCAGGCGGACGCTGTAGATGATCGCGCCCCAGGCCACGCCGATGGCGAGCGGCACATCCAGCACCATCACCGTGAACAGGCCGTAACGATAGGCATTGAGCTGCCGGAGGGTGGCCAATTCCAACAGGACGCCGAAGAGCGCGCCGGCGACGAGCTGCCACAGCGCCGCCGGGCCGCGCAGCCAGGCATGCCGGGCGCACAACCCGAACAGGCCGGCCACGATCAACTCGAAGGTCCAGAAGTACGGGTTGGGCATGAGGGGCGTAACCGCTGGCCCGGCCGCGCCGGCGCTTACTCCGGCGCGAAGGTGAACTTGGTCGGGTTCTCGGTGAAATTCGTCCAGGCGATGACGGTACGCGGCGTGAGCTGATACAGACCGCCGGCGTCCCACTGGCTGGGCTCCGGGGCGTAGCCCATGTCCGCATACTTGGCGGCGTAGGCCCGGGCAATCTTCGCCGCCAGTTCGGGCGCGGGCCGGCGGATCTCCCGGGCCGTGCCTTCGACGATCACGGCCTCGGCGCCGCTCTCGAGATGGAGCACGACGAACGGGTTGGCGGCCAGGTTGCGGGCATGGCGCGTCTCCGGGCTGCCGTCGAAGAACACTTGGCCGTCCACCCACACGGCCCATTTCGGGATCGCGTGCGGCCGGCCGTTCGGGCGCGTCGAACAGATCCAGTAGTGCCTGGCCTCGGCCAGGCGCTGCTCCACCTGGCTCCACGACAGCCATTTCGTCGGGTGATCGACGTAGCCCGGGGGGAAGCGGGGCCGCGAGGCGACGGGCGGTTGCATGCGGATTTCCTCCTGAGCGTGAGCGTGGGCCAGGCCTCATCTTATCATGCCTGGCGCGGCCCTGATTTTGCTTTTGACACCCCCCTCCCGGCCGGGTATAATTTTGCGCGCTTAATTTCCGCAGCGTGTGTCCCAACACTGGCGACCCGTGACTCAATATACTGACGCTGCGCTGGAGGATCAAGCAGTGAGCGACGTGCAAGCCCCCGCCGAGGCCGTCTCCGCCCCGACCCGCCTCGAGGACCTGAAACCCAAGATGCGCCTGAGCGGCACGGTCAAGAAGATCGAGCTCTTCGGCGCGTTCATCGATGTCGGCGTCGGCCGCGACGGCCTCGTCCACATCTCGGCCCTGCGCCCCGAACGGGTCAACAATGTGGCCGATGTCGTCAAAGAGGGCGAGCACGTCACCGTCTGGGTCAAGAAGGTCGATCCCGGCAACGGTCGTCTGGACCTGACCATGATCGAGCCGCTGGCCGTGGACTGGAACGAGCTGAAGGCCGGGCAGGTGTACGCCGGCAAGGTCACCAAGACCGAGAAGTTTGGGGCGTTTGTCGACATCGGCGCCGAGCGGCCCGGCCTGGTCCACATCAGCGAAATGGCCACCTATCGCGTCGAGGACGTGAGCGAGGTGGTTAAACCGGGCAGCGAGGTGAAGGTCAAGGTCCTGGCTGTGGACTCGCGCAAGAAGCAGATCAAGTTGAGCATCAAGGCCGTCGAAATGGCCGAGATGCAATCCGACGAAGGCGAGTTCGAGGAAGCCGGCGAGGAACTGACGGCCATGCAACTGGCCTTCCGGCGCGCGCAGCAGCAGAAGGCCATCGCCCGCGCCGCAACGCAAACCCAGCGCGCCTCGGCCAAATCCAGCCGCCACGTCCAGGAAGACCTGTTGCAGCGCACCCTGGCGAACAAGCGCAAGTAGCCGCCGGCGAGATCGGCGAAAAAAAAATCAAAAGCGGACCGGGTGGTCCGCTTTTGTGTCTCCGGGGGTCAGGCGCTAGTATTTTTCACGTTCGTCGCTGTCGTCATCCCACAAATCGTCGTCTTCATCCTCGTCTTCGTACAAATCCTCTTCCTCGTCGGTCTCGTCCTCGAAATCCTCTTCTTCCCACTCTTCCTCGGCAGCTTCCGCCTCCTCGTCGCGCTGGTACGTCAGGCAACCGCCATCCGGCTCCAGCTCGACGGCTGCGGCCCCGCAGTATCCCTCTTCCAGGAATACGCAGTCCTCATAGTGACAGCGAATCCTCGGCATGCACTCTCCTCCAAGAGATATGATTTCGTTAGCTAAGATAGACCGATTGGAGAGGTCCTGTCAATAGCCGAATTCCGGCCGCAGCGCGGAGAAAGGGCCGCGGCCGGGCGGACAGCAGGTCAGCCGGCGTCCAGCAGCCAGACCGGCAGGCGAGCGCCGGCCGGGACGTCGGCGGCGCCGGCCGGGACGATCAACAACCCGTCCGCCTTCACCAGCGAGGTGATGATGTTGGAGCCCTGGTGGCCGGTGGTGTGCGCGAGATAGACGCCGTCGGCGCCGGGTTCCAGGGTCACACGCAGATAGGTCTCGCGCCCATCCGCCTGCACCGGTTCGGCCAGGCGGGCCTCGAGCGTAATGCGCTCAAAGCGGCGATGCCCGGCGAGCTTGAGCAGGACCGGCCGCACGAACACCTCCATCCCCACCAGCGCCGAGACCGGGTTGCCGGGCAGGCCGATGAACGGCACGGCGCCGCCGTCGGCGCGCCGCACCCGGCCGAACGCCAGCGGCTTGCCGGGCCGCATCTTCACGCGCCAGAACGTCAGCGCGCCGTCGGTCTCCACCGCGGCCTTGACCACATCATACGCGCCGACCGAGACGCCGGCGGATGAGAGGATCAGGTCGGCGCCCGCGGCCGCCGCCTGGCGCAGTTTGTCCAGGACCTCGTCCAGCCGGTCGCGCGCGATGCCCAGCCGCAACACCTCGCCGCCGAACTGCTCGATGGCCGCCGCCAGCGCGTAGCCGTTGGCGTCGCGGATCTGGCCGGGGCGCGGCGTCTCGTCGGCGCGCACCAGTTCGTCGCCGGTGGAGAGCAGCGCCACGCGCGGGCGGCGGTGGACCGACACAGCCGGATGCCCCAGCGCCGCCAGCACGCCCAGGGCCGCCGGCCGCAGCGGCGTCCCCGCGGCCAGCACCACCTGCCCCCGGCTCACATCCTGGCCGGCCGGGCGGACGTTGGCGCCCGGCGTCGGGGCCTTGAGAATTTTCACCGCGGCCGGCAGCGGCGCCGCCTCCGAGTGATGCCGGGCGCCGCGCGGATCGTCGGTCTCCTCCACCGGCACAATCGCGTCCGCGCCCGCCGGCACCGGCGCGCCGGTCATGATGCGCATGGCCGTGCCCGGGACGAGCGCCGGCGGCAGCGACGCGCCCGCCGGTATATCCCCGGCGACGCGCAGCGTCACCGGCGAAGCGGAGGTGGCGAACGCCACATCCGCGACCCGGACTGCATACCCGTCCATCGACGAGTTGGCGAAGGGCGGCAGGTCTTCGTCGGCGCGAATCTCTTCGGCCAGCACCCGGCCGCGCGCCTGCTCCAGCGGCACGCGCTCGGCTGCGAGCGGCATGAAGTGTTCCAGGATGCGGGCGCGGGCTTCGGCGACGGTCAACACGCGGATTATCCTGCTTTGGGCCGATACGCCTCGATGACGTTGGGCAGCTGTTCGATGCGGGTGAGCACGCGCGGCAGCACGGCGATGTCCGCGATCTCCATGGTCAGCTCGATGGTGGCGATATTGCCCTTCACCTGAGTGGCGAACGACGACATGTTCAGGCGCTCGTTGGTGAGGATGCCGGAGATGTCCTGCACCAGGCCGGGCCGGTCGTAGGCCGTGATGCGGATGGGCACCGGGTAAGTGCGCTGGGCCTGGCCCCACGAGACCTTGAGCATGCGCTCCTGCTCGCGGTGCTTGAGGACGTTGGGGCAGTCCGCGCGGTGGATGGTGACGCCGCGCCCGCGCGTCACAAAGCCGATGATCTGGTCGCCGGGCACGGGCACGCAGCAGGAGGCCAGGCGCGTGAGCATGCCGTGGGTGCCGAGCACCGTGATCTCGTCCGAGGCCGTCCGGCGCCGCGCCTCCGGGACCGAGGTCGGCAGATCCGGCAACTCCTCGGCCCGACTCTTGTCCTTCTCCTGCTCCAGGACCACTTCGGCGATGTAGCGGCCGTGCGCGTCGCCGGTGCCCAGCGCGTAGAACAATTCCTCCGGCCGGCTGAACTCCAGCTTGCGCGCCAGCAGGTCCAGGCTGAAGTCCGCGGCCCCCAGGCGCTTGAGCTCCTTCTCGGCCAGCAGGCGCCCCTGGGCCACGATCTTCTCACGCTCCTGGCGCCGGAAGTAGAGCTTGATCTTCTGGATGGCGCTCTGGCTCTTCACCAGGTTGAGGTCGGGGTTGAGCCAGTCGCGCGACGGCCCGCCCTGCTTGGCGGTCAGGATCTCCACCTGGTCGCCGGTCCGCAGGCGGTAGTCCAGGCTGACCAGCTTGCCGTTGACGCGCGCGCCGCGGCAGCGGTGGCCGACCGAGGTGTGGACGTGGTAGGCGAAGTCGATGGGCGTGCAGCCGGCCGGCAGGTCGATGATGTCGCCGCGCGGCGTGAAGCAGTAGACGCGGTCCTGGAAGACGTCGCGCTTCATGGCGTCGACGAACTCGTGCGCGTCCGAGACGTCCTGGCGCCACTCCATCATCTTGCGCAGCCACTGGATGTGCCGCTCGTAGGCCTCGTCGCGCCGCGCGCCTTCCTTGTAACGCCAGTGCGCGGCGATGCCGAACTCGGCCTGCTCGTGCATCTCGGGCGTGCGGATCTGCACCTCCAGCGGCCGGCCGTCGGTGTACAGCACGCTGGTGTGCAGCGACTGGTACAGGTTGTCCTTGGGCGTGGCGATGTAATCGTCGAACTGGCCCGGGATGGGCTTCCACAGATTGTGGATGACGCCGAGCGTGAAGTAGCAGGTGGGCTTGTCCTTGACGATGATGCGCACGGCGCGCACGTCGTAGACCTCGCTGAAGCTCACGCCCTTGCGCTTCATCTTCTTGTAGATCGAGTAGATGTGCTTGGGCCGCCCGGTGATCTCGCCCTCCAGGCCCTCCTGCGCCAGCGCCGCGCGCACCTCGGCCCGAATCTTGTCCATCATCCGCTCGCGTTCGGCCTGGTTCACCATCACCTGGGCGGCAATCTCGCGGTAGGCGTCCGGCTCGGAGTAACGGAAAGACAGATCCTCCAGCTCCGACTTGAGCTTCCAGATGCCCAGGCGGTTGGCCAGCGGCGCAAAAATCTCCAGCGTCTCGCGCGCGATGCGCTTCTGCTTTTCCGGCGGCTTGTAGCCGAGCGTGCGCATGTTGTGCAGCCGGTCGGCCAGCTTCACCAGCACCACGCGGATGTCTTCGCTCATCGCCAGGAAAGTCTTGCGCAGGCTCTCGACGTTGCGGTCAATGGGCTGGTCCCCGTCGCGGGAGACGCGCGGCAGCTGGGCCAGCTTGGTCACGCCGTCCACCAGCCGGGCCACCTCGTCGCCGAAGGCGGCGCGAATCTGGTCCAGCGTCAGGTCGGTGTCCTCCACGGTGTCGTGCAGCAACCCGGCGATGATCACGGACGTGGGCATGCGCAGTTCGGCCAGAATCTGGGCCACGGCCAGGCAGTGCTGGACGTACGGCTCGCCGGACGCCCGGAACTGGCCGGCGTGCGCCTGCTCGGCAACGCGATAGGCTTTTTCGATCTGGGCGCGGTCGGCGGGCGGCAGGGGGTCGGGAAAAGCCTTGAGGACGTCCTGGACGGTGAGCATGTCGCCAAAGAGTATAACGAGTGCGCCGGACGGCGACAAGGGAGGCGGCGCGCCAGGATGAGGGCCGCTTGCCGATTCCGTCAGGCGGGCAGCAGCCCTCCGCCCATTCTGAAGCGGCGCCGCTGTCTTCCGGCGCAACGGCGGGCTTCCGCCGCCGCACACGAGTGGCGATCGCCCCGGGCGGCGCGCAAGTTGGGCCGGATGGCCAGGTGTGCTACACTCCGCAGCGTGTTCCCCTTGTCTGGCAAAGGTCTCTGGCTGCAACGGGTGGCCGCCTGCGAAAACGGCGACCTGGACGCCATCCTGGCCCGCGCCCAGGCGGCCGGCCTCCGCCACGTCATCGTCAAAATCGCCGACGGCGCCGACCCGGCCAACGTGGAGGCCCACGGCCGCGACCTGGCCCGCGACCTGACCGCGCGCCTGTCCGCCGCCGGCCTGGCCGTATGGGGCTGGCAGAGCCTGTACGGCGACCGGCCCGCCTTTAAGGGGCCGTGGGTCGAGGCCTATCACCTGCGCGAGGCGGAGGCCGCCCGCGACCGCGTCCGCGGTCTGCAGGCCGCCGGCCTGCGCGGCCTGGTCCTCGAAACCCGCAGCGCCTATGAATACCTGGCCGGCCGCGCGCGCAAGGCGGCCGAATTCACCGACTTCCTGCGCGGCGCCCTGCCCGACCTGCCGCTGGCGCTCTCGTCGTGGAAGTCGCCGGCCGCGCACCCCGGCTTCCCGTGGGCCGAATTCCGGCGCGCCTGCGCTCTCGACCTGCCGCAGGTGTTCTGGTCCGGCCGGCACGGCGAGGCTGTCCGCCACCTGGAGGCGGCGGCGCGCCACTTTAGCCGCCTGACGCCGCTTCGTCCGCTCGTCCCGGTCGGCCCGGCCTTCTTCGAGGCGAACTGGCGGCCGGCCCCCGGCGACCTGGCCGAGTTCGTGCAGCACGCTCACGCCCTCGGCCTGCCGGCCGTCAACCTCTGGCTGTGGGACCAGCTCGGCCTGCGCGGCGACGAGCCGCACAACCCGCTGCGCCTGGATTTCCGCGCGCAGTGGCGGGCGTTCGCCGACGCGGCCTGGCCCGTCGCGCCGGCCCCGGTCGAGCCCTCCGCGGCGGTTGCGCCGATCACGCCCATCGCCGCCAACGTCGAAGAATTCGACTTTGCCGCCTCCGTCGGCGAAGAAATCCCGGCCGGCCCGCCCGCGCTGGTCGAGGTCGAGCCTCCGGCCGCGGCGCACACCATCGAAGAATTCGACCTGGCCATCGCCGTCAACGAAGACGAGGCGCCGGCCCCGGCGGATGAACCGGAGCCCGCCGCCGAACAGGCCCGGCCTGGACCGGTCGAGCCAGGGCCGCTCGCAGTCGGCCTGGATCAGCCCGGCGCGCCGACCACGCCCGGGCCTCAGCCGACAGAGCCGGTCGATTTCGGCCCGGGCGCCGCCGCGCCGGTGGAGCCGCCGGCCAGCGCAGCGCCCGAAGCCGGGGGCGTCGCGGCGCGAACAGAGAGGGCCGGGCCGCCGCCGGGCCGCCAGGTTTTCCTCACGCCGGCCGAGGACACGGCGCTGCGGCCGGAGCTTGCCCGCTTCTTCAAGTCGCTGCGCGTCGGCCGCCTGGACGACGCGCTGCGTCTCTACGCGCCGACTTTTTCTCACGTCACCAGCGCGCGCGTGGCGCACGAACCGGCCGAAGTCAAGGCCCTCTATCAAGCCGCCTGGGCGCGCTGGCAGCCCGCCTCGCTGGCCGTCCGCGCCGCGCGGGGCGCCGGCCTGGCCTGGCGCGTCACCTGGGCCATCCACGACACCGCCGGCCGCTGGGCCGAATTTGTGGACGAGTTCCATTTCAATCGCGCCGGGGAAATCGTGTATCATCAGACTCGGTTGGCGCCCTAGCCCATCAGGCGCTGACGCCTTTCTCCTGCCGAGCGCGCATCCTTGCACCAGTGGACACCCACGCCAGCGGCGCGTCGGTCTGTTCGATGCTGCGCCGCGCCCGACCGACCCTCACAAGGGTCGCCTTTCGAGTTTTGTGTAATTCCCCCCTGGGGGGCGCACGGCCGTGCGCCCCAACGCTTTGACACACAAATCGGGATACGGCCCTCACGAGACCCTCAGCCCGGGAGGCACGCGTCATGATTGTCTGGCAGATACTGTTATGGATCGGCGTCGGCGTTCTCATCGGCTGGCTGATCGAATGGGTCATCGACTGGTGGTACTGGCGCCGGTCGCTGCGCGGCCTGCGTGAACGTTACCTGACCAGCGAGGCGGACCGGGCGCGCCTGCAGGGCCAGTTGGCCGATGAGGAGCAGCGCCGCGCGGCGCTGGAGGCCGGGACCGCCCAACTGCGCGCACAACTGGCCGACGAAACCCAGCAGCGGGCGGCCCTGGACAGCGCCCTGGCCGAGGCGCGTCGGCAGCTGGACGACTGTGAGCAGGGCCGCAAAACCCTGTCCCGGCAACTGGAGGAGACGCGCGCTGCGCGCCTCGCCGCGCAGGCGGACGCCGACCGGCTGCGCGTGGAGTTGTCCGCTCAGGCAAACCGCCTTGAGGCCGCCGAAAACGAAAGCCTGAAGCTCCGCGTTCGCTTGAAAGAACGGGCCGGCTTGCTGGCCGCCGCCGACGACGAGCGCGCGCGCCTCAGCGCCGACCTGGCCGAGCACGTCGGCCTGCTGGCCGCCCTCAAGACCGAAGCCGACCGCCTGCGCGCCCGCCTCGACGAACGCTCCGGCTTCCTGGCCGCCGCCGACGACGAGCGCGCGCGCCTCAGCGCCGACCTGGTCGAGCACGTCGGCCTGCTGGCCGCGGCCAGGTCCACGGCCTCCGATCAGGAACTGGCGCTGCAACAGCTGCGAGCGGAGCTGGAGGCCGTGCGCGGCCGCGCCGACGCCGCCGAGGCCGAACTGGCCCGGCTCAGCGCCGACATCGACGCGGCCCAGAGCCTGGCCGACACCGCCGATAACGAGGCCATTGAACTCAGCGCCGAACTGGCTGCCGCGCGGGGCCGCGCCGACGCCGCCGAGGCCGAACTGGCCGCCGTGCGGGCCGACCTGGACGCCTGCCGCCAGAAAACCGAGGGCCTGGAACTGGCGCTGGCCGAAGCCCGCGCGCAACTGTCCGAGCGCAACGCCGCGCCGGTCGCCTTCGGCCTGGCCGGAGCGGGCGCCGGCAAAGCGGCCCGCTCCCGCCGGCGGCGCTCCCTGCCCGGGGACCACGACGACCTGGAGCTCGTCCTCGGGATTGGGCCGGTGTACGCCCGGCGATTGTACGAGGCCGGCGTGCTGACCTTCGAGGCGCTCGGCGACCTGGAGGCCGAGCGCCTCGTGGCCATTGTCCAGGCCAGGAAGTGGCAGAAGGTCGAGCCGGAGTCGTGGCGCCAGCAGGCGCGGGCGCTGGCCGACCAGAAGAAGGCGCTGGCCGGCTGACCCGGCGAACCAGGAGACGGCCGCATGGCTTCCGCCCAACGACGCATTCAAGGCTACGACACCTTCAAGCTCATCGTCGCCGTCGGCTTGTTGATCCTGATCCTGCTGTGCCTGCTCACCGGCGCGCCGTTCCCGGCCGCCGCGCCCACGCCTCCGACCACGACGGCGACGGCCACTTCGACAGCGGCCGCCATCGGCCTGGCGCCGAGCCCCACGCCGGCGCCCTCGGCCACCCCGACGCTCATCACCCCACAGGCGCAGGCGGAAGTGACGGACGGCCGCCTGACCCTCTCCGGCGCCGGGACGCCGGGGTCCACGGTCCGCATCCGGATCGACGGCCAGCCCGCCGGCGAGGTCACGGTGGGCGCGGACGGGCGTTGGAACTTCGCCGCCGACCTCGCGCCTGGCGACCACGCCATCGTTCTGGAGGCGCTGGATGCGGCCGGACAGGTCGCGGCCTCCGGCCAGCCGCTTGCAGTCCAGGCGCCGGAACCCATCGCGGCGCCGGCGCTGGACCCGCTGCCGGCCGGGCTCGCGGCAGGCGTGATCACCGTCAACGGCGCGGGCACCCCCGGCTCGACCGTCCGCGTGCTGGTCGACGGCCAGCCCGCCGGCGAGGCGGTCGTCGGGCCGGACGGTCGCTGGACTCTGGAGGCGGACCTGGCCTCGGGTCGGCACACGCTCACGGCCGAGGCGTTGGACGAGGCCGGCCAGACCGTTGCGGCGAGCGAGCCGATGACGATGGATGTGCTGGCCGCTACGGCCGCCGACGCGCCCACGCTGGACCCGATCACGGGCAGCCCGCGCGTCGGCCCGGTCACCCTGGGCGGCGCCGGCGCGCCCGGCTCCCGCGTCCAGATCGTGATTGACAGTCAGGTCGTGGGCGAAGCCGCCGTCGGGCTGGATGGCCGCTGGACGTTCGACGCGAATTTCACGGCCGCCGGCGACCACACCGTGGTGGTCAACGCGCTGGACGCGGCCGGGAGCGTGACCGCGGCGGGCCGGCCGGCCACGCTGACGGTGGCCGCGCCGTCGGCGACCCCGACCCCGGCGCCGGCCGCGGGCGCAGGCGCAGGCGACTGCCGCCTGAACACGCCGGACACCTTTGGCGAAGACCTGGGCCAGGTATGGCGGGTCGAGCGCTGCGACACGCTCTCTTACATCGCGCGCCAGACCGGCATCAACCTGAGCGACCTGATCATGGCCAACCCGCACGTCCTGGACGCGGACCTGATCTTCCCCGGCCAGTTGATCACGTTGCCGGGGCGTTAGCCGCAGTCAGGGGGCCTCATCACCGCCTGGCCCGAAACTTGCATCCTGGCCGGACATGCGGTCACTGCAAGGCAAAGGCTGGTTCATCTGGCAGATTCCACGCTGTGAAGGCGGCGACCCGGAGGCCATCGCGGGCCGGGCCGTCGAGGCGGGCTGCACGCACGTCCTGCTGAAGGTCGCCGAGCGCACCTTCGCCTTCGGCCTCGACCGTTTCGGGCGCGACCTGGCGGCGCCCGTGGTCGCGGCGCTGCAAGCCCGCGGTCTGCAGGCGTGGGGCTGGCACTACGTCTACGGCGACAACCCGACCGGCGAGGCCGCCGTCGCCGTCCAGCGCACCCGGCAATTGAAGCTCGACGGCTATGTGATCGACGCCGAGAAGGAGTATAAGCTGCCGGGCAAGGCCGTCGCGGCGCGGATGTACATGAACACGCTGCGCCAGGGCCTGCCCGAGACGCCGATCGCGCTGTCTTCTTACCGCTACCCGTCGCTGCACCAGCAGCTCCCCTGGGCGGTCTTTCTGGAGAAGTGCGATTACGCCATGCCCCAGGTCTACTGGGAGCAGGCGCACAACCCCGCGCAACAACTGGCGCGCTGCGTGGCCGAGTACAGCGACGCCAGACTGGTCGGCGCGGTGCGGCCCGTCATCCCCACCGGGGCCGCTTACGGCGTCGGCCAATGGCGGTCCACGCCCGGCGACCTGCGCGAATTCTTCCGCCAGGCGCTCGCCCTGAAGCTGCCCGCCGCCAACCTGTACAGCTGGGACTTCACCAACCTGCCCGGCAACGCCGATCTGTGGGAGGCGGCGGCCCGCGTCGACTGGCCGGGGCCGGAGGGCGAACCGGACATCGTGGCGCGCTGGGGCGCGGCCCTGAACGCCGGCGACCTCGACGGCCTGCTGGCGCTCTACGACCCGAACCCGGCCCACATCACGCCCCGGCGCACGCTGGTCGGACGGGAGCCGCTGCGCGGCTGGTACACGGACCTGTTGCAGGCCCGCCTGCGCGGCGCGCGCTTCACGGTCCAGCCGGGTGAGCCGTTCCCCGGCGCGACGCCCGCCTCGGGCGCGCACTTCCGGCGGTTCCGCTGGCAGGCGTCCGCCGGCGAGGTCCAGGTGGAGGCCGACGACATCATCGGCCTGCGCGACGGGCGCATCGCCTACCACACTACCTCGTTCGCCCTGCTCTGAGCGCCGGGCCCCTCCCCGGCTCCGCCTCGAGGCTATAACGGATTCCGTTTCTCTTTACGCCGCCCCTCAACGACGGGCCGCGCTCCGAGGCAGGCTGAGCGTCCTGAGCCGCTCCCGGCTCGACCGGGCCCTCGGCCTGAGCTCGGCCCGCGGGGCGCGGGTGCGTTCGGGCTTTACGGTGGCAATGGTTGCGCCCAGACGCGGCGGCCTGGAGATTGACCATCAGCGACGAAGGCACCCGGGCGCGCCGCCCGGTTTGGCGCCGCACCCTCACCTGGGCTACAATTAAGCTGCGCTTATGCGAGAGACAATCCCTGAATACCTCTTCACCGGCGGACTGCGGGAGGACTACTTCATCACGGCGGCCGGCGAGGCCCACGTCCGCAAGCTGGGCGGCAACGCCGTCTACGCGGCTGTCGGCGCGCGCGTCTGGTCCCGCGCCGTCGGCGTGCTGGCCCGCGTCGGCAGCAACTATCCGGCGGACTGGCTGCCCGTCTTGCAGCAGCGCGGCCTGGACACGCGCGGGGTGAAGGTGCTGCCCGAACCGCACGACACCCGCACGTTTTACGCCTATCTATCGCTCGAAGAGCGCGTGGACACCGACCCGGCCGCGCACTTCGCCCGGATCGGCCAGCCGCTGCCGCCGGAGCTGGCCGGCTACCGCTCGTCGACGGAGGGCCAGGACGAGCGCCACAGGTTCGGGCCGCTGGCCGTGCGCCCCAACGAGATCCCGCACGAGTACGCCCACGCGCGCGGCGCGCACCTGGCGCCGTGCGAGTTCGTCGTCCATCACACGCTGCCGGCCACCTTCCGGCACAGCAAAATCCAGCACGTCACCTGCGATCCATCCGTGCGCTATATGCAGCCGGCGTTCGCGGACGAGGTCAGGCACATCGTCAGCGGCCTGGACGCGTTCCTGCCCTCGGAGATGGAGGCGCGCGCCTATTTCCGCGAGCCGCTGAGCGATCTGTGGCAGGCCGCGGAGGCGTTCGGCGCGATGGGCGCCAGGCTCGTGGTGATCAAGCTCGGCGCGCGCGGCCAGTATGTGTACGACGCCGCCGGCGCGCGGCGCTGGCATGTGCCAGCCTACCCGGCCAAGGTCCGGGACGTCACCGGCGCGGGCGACGCGTATTGCGGCGGTTTCCTGGTGGGGCTGGCGGAGACCGGCGACCCGGTCGAGGCGGCGCTGCGCGGCTCGGTCTCGGCCTCGCTTGTCGTCGAGGGCAGCGGCGCGCTCTACGCCCTGGATACCGCGCCCGGCCTGCCGCAGGCGAGGCTGGAGGCGCTGCGCGGGTCGGTGCGCGCGATCTGAGAGGCGAGCCGATGATGTCCCTGGCTGAACGTGTGCTCGACCTGGCGTGCGCGATCCAGCAAATTCCGGCGCCGACCTTTCACGAGCACGCCCGCGCCCGTTTCGTGGCCGAGCAGTTCCGGGCGCTGGGCCTGGCCGACGTGTCGATCGACGACCTGGGCAACGTGTACGCGCGCCGACCGGGCGCCGGCCGCAGCCGTCCGGTGCTGGTGACCGCCCACCTGGACACCGTCTTCCCGGCGGAGACGCCGCTCACGCTTACCCGCACGGCGCAGCGCCTCCACGGCCCCGGCATCGGCGACAACTCGCTGGCCGTCGCCGGCTTGTGCGGACTGATCTGGGCGCTGGAAGGCGAGGCCCTGCCCGGCGATCTATGGCTGGCGGCGAACGTCTGCGAGGAGGGCCTGGGCGACCTGCGCGGCATCCGGCGCGTGATGGAGCGCCTGGGCGACCAGGTGAAGGCGACCGTGGTGCTGGAGGGCATGGCGCTGGGCGAGGTGTACCACGGCGGCATCGGGGTGCGGCGTTACCGGGTCACCGCCCGGGCCGAGGGCGGGCACAGCTGGCTCAACTTCGGGCGGCCGTCCGCCATCCACGCCCTGGTGCGCCTGGCCGCCCGCCTCACCGAACTCAACGTGCCGGCGACGCCCAGGACGACGTTCAACATCGGCACGCTCGGCGGCGGCACGTCGATCAACACCATCGCGCGCGAGGCCTGGCTGGAGCTGGACCTGCGCTCCGAAGACGCCGCCACGCTCCGGGCGCTGGCGGCCCAGGTGGAGGCGCTGGCGGCGGCGCACAGCCGCCCGGGCGCGACGATCGAACTGGCGGTTGTCGGGGACCGGCCGAGCGGCCACCTGCCGCGCGAGCACCCGCTGGTGCAGGCCGCGGCCCGCGCCCTGGCCGAAGCGGGCTACAGCGCCAAATTCGACAGCGGCTCGACCGACGCCAACCTGCCCCTCAGCCAGGGCCGGCCGTGCGTGTGCATCGGCCTGACGCAGGGCGGCAACGCCCACCGGCCGGATGAGTTTATTGAGACGGCTCCACTGAGCCAGGGTCTGCCGGCGCTGGCGGCGACCGTGCGAAGCGCGTTCAGTCTGCTGTGACCGCTTCGCGGCCGGCGGAGGGGGAAGGTGCGGCGCCGGGCAGCCGGCGGGCGTCCGGCCCGGCCAGAAACTCCGCCGCCCGGGCCGCCTCCAGGGGGCGCGAGACCAGATATCCCTGCGCCTGCTCACAGCCCATGCTCTGGATCGCCCGAATCTGTTCGGGCGTCTCCACCCCCTCGGCCACGACGCTCAACCCCAGCTCATGGGCCAGCGTGATGACGGCGCGCACGATCTGGGTATGACGGCCCTGGCCGTCGATCCGGCTGACGAACGCCCGGTCGATCTTGAGCGCGTCGAGCGGGAAGTGGTAGAGGTAGCTGAGCGATGAATAGCCGGTGCCGAAGTCGTCAATCTGCACCTGGACCCCCAGCGCCCGCAGGCCGTCGAGGGTCGCCGTCACGGCCGCCATGTCTTCGATGATGGCGCTCTCCGTGATCTCCAGCTTGAGCCAGCGGTTCGCCAGGCCGGCCGCGTGCAGCGCCTGACGCACCTGATCCACCAGGTCGGCCTGCCGGAACTGGCGCGCCGACAGGTTCACGCTGATGCTGCCGGCTACTTCGGGGGAAAACCGCGCATGCCATTCGCTCATCTGCCGGCACGCCTCGCGCAGCGCCCAGCGGTCGATGGGGATAATCAGGCCGGTCTCCTCGGCCGCCGGGATGAACTCGGACGGCGGGATAAAACCGCGTTGGGGGTGACGCCACCGCAGGAGCGCCTCGAACCCCACCGTCCGCCGCAGCCGCAGATCAAAGATCGGCTGGTAGACCAGGCGGAACTCCTGGCGCCGCAGCGCCTGGTGCAGCTCGCTCTCCAGGTTGAGGCGCGCCAGCGCATGGCGGTGCATGCCCGGCGTGAAGACCGCGTAGCGGGCTTTGCCCTGGAGCTTGGCCTGGTACATGGCGATGTCGGCGTCGCGCAGGACATCGTCGGCGCGCTCGTAGCCGGCCCCGCTCGGCACCACGCCGATGCTGACGGTGGCGAACACCTTGCGGCCGTCCAGCTCGAACGGCTCGGCCAGCGCCGCCTGGACGCGGCTCACGGCCGCGACGGCGTCCGCTTCGCCCGCCAGGTCCTCCAGCAAGATGGCGAATTCGTCGCCGCCCAGGCGCGCCACCGTATCGGCCTTGCGCAGCGATTCCGTCAGGCGCTGGGCGATGGCGACCAGGAGTTGATCGCCGAGATGGTGGCCGAGGCTGTCATTGACGACTTTGAAGCCGTCGCAATCCAGGAACAGGACGGCGAAGCGGTGGTCGGCGTTGCGCCGGGCGCGCTCTATGGAGCGCCCCAGCCGGTCGATAAACAGGGTCCGGTTGGGCAGGCCGGTGAGCAGGTCATGGAAGGCCTCGTGCCGCAGCCGCGCCTCGCTCTGGCGCAGCGCCTTCTCGGCGCGCTGCCGCTCGACGGCTTCACGGCGGAGCTGCTCGTTCGCCTGCTGCAGGTCGGCCTCGGCCCGCCGCCGTTCCGCCAGCTCCGCCTGGAGCGAGCGCGACAAGCGAAGGTTCTCGGCCAGGGCAACCAGTTGCCGGACGATCACCAAGCCGATCAGGCCGCCGACGCCCAACGACATCGCCGTGAAGCTCAACGGCGACGCCTCGGCCAGGCCGGGCTGGTAGAAGATATGCACCAGATAGGCGCCCACGACGCTCGCGTAGGGCAGGGCCAGACGCACGGGCGTCAGCCAGGCGGGCGCGCGCCTCGGCGACGCCTGGCTGTCGGCCGGCCCGGTTGTAGCCTGCAACACCGCCCCCAGGAAGACCAGCGCCAACTGGACAATCCAGCCGGCATCCACCCACGCCCCGGCCTGATAGGTCCCGGCCAGCGTCTGGTAACCGTAGACCAGGTCGGCGGCGATGCCCGCCAGGACGCCCAGGATCACCGGCCACAGGGGCAGAGGCGATTGCTGGCGCACAGGCCGGAAGAGCAACATCAACAGGATGAACACCAGGACCAGATCGCCTGCCGGGTAGGCGACCGAGACCATCTGGGCCTCCGGCGTCGCGCCGCCGGCCGACGCCAGCGGGCCGATCCAGACCAACCCAAAGACCAGGATCGCCGCCAGCATCACCGTGGCAATGTCCAGCAGCATCTTGGCCCGTTCCAGAGGCGTCTGACCGCCGGCCGGCAGGAGCAATACCCCGAGCAAAAAGACCGGGTAATACGAAAGGTAGAAGTAATCGGCGGCGGAGGGAAAGGGCGGCTGACGCAGGCCCAACTCGAGCCAGGCCCAGATCACGTCGGCGACGAACCACAGGCCGTGGGCCAGCGCCAGGACGCCCCAGGCCAGCGCCACGCGCCGGGAATAGCGGGCTGAACGCCAGGCCGCCAACACCAGTGACACGGCGGCTAACAGACCGACCAGCGGTGAGAGCACATCGCTGGCGACCACCCGCGAGGCGGCATCGGCGTCGTCCCGGAACAACCACAACGACAGGAGCGCCAGGCCGATGCTGGTCAGGGCGCCCAAGCGAAACGCGAGGTTGTCGGTCAGACGACGGGTTGCGAGAGGCAGACGGACTCCGTTTTCCACCCCCCTAGTTTGCTCGAAATCGAACTATAGAAGCGTTGGCGATGGTTGGTCGGACGGCCAGGCGCGGGGCTATTCTTTCCTGTCCCGGGCGCGCTTCCGGGCCAGCAGCGCGGCCGAAGTGGAAGCCGGCGTGGACGAGTCAGAGAGGGAAGATGGAGCGGGCTGAGACGGCGGGATCCTGAGCGATTCAGGTTGAGCCGGCGCGCCCTCCGTCTTCGGCGGCGGCTGGGCGCTGATCGGCGGCGGCGCGGCGGCGCGCGGGGCCGCATCGCCCGCACGCTCCTTGGCCTTGAAGAGCGAGGCGAGTTGCTCGGCGCGCTCGGGCGCGACCGGCGCCGGCTGCGGGGCATGCAGCCCCCACCACGCCCGCGCGCGCGCCCAGGCGCGGCGCAGGTCGTAGCGCGTGATCACCAGGCGGCGCACAGCGATATCCACGGGCAAGAGCAGCGTGGCGATCAACAGGAGCAGAGGCCAGACTGGTTGCGCGGCGCCGGGCGGCGCGGGCAGATCGTGGGCGAAGACGCGCTCGTATTCTCCCGTGACCGAGGCGCCCCCGGTGGCCGCCGCGACCTGCAGCAGGAAGCGCACGCCGGGCGGCGCTGAACTCGCGCCGGCGTCCTCCGGCGGCGCCACGAATTGATATTCGGGGGAATAAGACAGCACCCAGCCCGCCGTCTGGGCCAGGGCCGGCGAGTCCGCCGCCTGCCCCGGTTCGTTCCCGGCGACGCGGATCAGGTAAGCGCCCTCGGCGGAGGGCGTAAACGCCCCGGTGTACCGGACGGCCGCGACCTGCTCCAGCGCGATGGTCTGCGTCGCGCCGTCCGGGCCGACCACGTTGGCCTGCACCGTCAGGCCGTTCAGGTAGGCCCCATTATCCGACTGGGCCTCGACGGTGATGGCCGCCGTCTCGCCGCTGCGTTCCACCCGCACGCTGGCGGCCGAGCGGCCCCCATCGCTCAGCGTGTAGCGCACGGCCTGCGCCCAGAAGCGCGCGAACTGCTCCCAGCTCACCCAGCTCTTGGCCCAGCGCCCGGTCGCGTCCGAGGTCCAGGCCACCGACCGGCCCAGGCCATACTGCCAGGCGGCCAGGATCGGGTCCGGGTTCTCCGGGTCCGGGCTGTCCGGGTTCACCAGGATCGTCTGCGCCGCGCTCTTGGCGGTCACGCCGATGTAGCCGAGCAGCTGCGGCGCGGCGTCGATGCCGGCCAGGATCGGGCTGGGGCTGACCTGGCGCGGGAAAAACGTCTGCTCCACGATGTATGACCGCGTCGCCAGGGTGGTCTCCTCGGCGAAGATCGACGGGATGGTGGCCGGGTCATCGGTGGCGTGATACAGGCCGCCGCCCTCCTGCGCCAGCTGCGGCAGGAACGGCGCCGCGCCCGGCCCCACGCCCACGGACGAGAGCGTGATGCCGTCCTCCTGGTTCATGCGCCGGACCAGTTCCGGGATGCCAGTCGGGTCGGCGCCGCCATCAGTGAGCAGGATGATGTGCTTGATGGCCGAATCGTCCGACGGCAGCGCCTGGGAGGCGAGCCGCACGCCGGCCATAATATCGGTGCCGCCGTCGGCGCGGATGGTGCCCACGCCGTTGACGATGGCGGCCGGGTCGTCGAGCGACGTGATCGGCACCACCCAGGCCGCGCTCTCATCGAAGGCGATCACGCCGACCTTGTCCGTCGGGCTGAGCAGCTCGATGGAACGGATCACGGCCTCCTTGGCCAGGTCAACCTTCTGCACGCCGCCCGAGACCTCCGACATGCTGCCGGACTTGTCGATGATGAAGACCAGCGTGAGGCGCGCGCGGCGCTTCTGGTCCTTGATCTCCATATCCACCGGCAGGACATCGGCCAGCGGCGTCTTGAAGTAACCGCCGACGCCGTACGAGGTCGGCCCGCCGACGGCCACCAGGCCGCCGCCCAGGTCGCGCACGTAGGTCTCCAGGGCCTCCATCTGGCGGCGGCTCAGGGCGCGGGCCGGCACGTCCACCAGGATCACGGACGCATACTCGGACAGCGCCGGCAGGTCGGCGGGCAGGCCGGAGGGCGGCGCCGTTTCCACCTCCAGACCGGAGGCGCGCAGCGCGTCCCGCAGCGCCTCAAAGCCGGCCACGCCGTCGCGCGGGTTCGGGTTGGTCACCACGAGGAGGCGGGGCGGCCCGGCCACCTGCGCGAACGCGGCCAGCTCGTTGTTCTGGTAGAAAGCGTCCGCATCCGCGCCGGGCGTGATCTGGACCCGGTAAGCCACGAAGCCGGGCGAGCCGGCCTTGAGCGGCAGCGAGAAGGTGTTCGGGCCGCGGCGCAGGTCCAGCTCGCCGGTGTAGGCCACCGCCTCCCCGGCCAGCACACGCACGCCCACGCGCTGGCTCACGGTCGCCTCGATCTGGACCTCGAGCGCGAACTCCTCGCCCTGACGCAGCCGGGTGGGCGCGCGGACCGCCGTGACCAGCGCCTCGTCCGCGCCGCCGACGCCGAACGGCACCACCACGATCTGCGCGCCGGAGGCCGCCGCCAGCCGCGCCGCCTCGAGCGCGTCGCCGGTCGTCTCCTGCCCGTCGGAGAGGATCACCAGGCGGCGGGCGGTGTCGGCCGGCAGCAGCGCCAGTCCCAGGCGGATGGCGCCGGCGACGTCGGTCTGGAGAGTCGTGACCTTGGAGGTGGGGATCTCGAGCGTCTCGCGGGACGACAAGGGGCGCTCGACGACGGCGTCGCCGCCGAAGAGGATCACGCCGGCCTGATCGTCGGGGCCCATGGCCTCCAGGGCGCGGCGCACATAGGCCAGCGCCAGTTGATACGGCGACGTCGTCCCGGCCTCGGTCTCGAGCGGCACCCGCATCGAGTCCGAGGCGTCCACCAGGAAGACGACCGCGAGCCGGTTCGCGGCGCGGCGGACCTCCAGCCCGGCCAGGCCCAGGATGAGCAGCAGCGCGATGAGCACGCGCAGCGCCAGGCTGACGGCCTCCCGCCCCCGGCTCGGCCCGCGCGACGGCCAGCCCAGCCACGCGAAGAGCGGGAGGGCGAGCAGGAGGAGCAGGAACCCGGGGGAGGAAAACGACATGGGGGATTACGGGTTACCCGATGCGGAACAGGCGCTGCGTAATGCGCGTCGCATATCGCGTATGGCCGGTCTTCATGCGGCGCTCTTTTTTCGCTTGAACAGGCCGCGCCAGCCGGGGAGCGCGGGAAGCGTCGCGCCGCGGTGGTAGGTCCACCATTCGATCAGCAGGATCACGAACGCGGCGGCCGCGATCCAGGGCCAGATTTCAAACTGGCCGATCTCGGCCTGAGGCGTGGCGCCCACTTCGGCGCGCCCGACGCGGATGTTGAGCTGCGGGCGGATGGCGCTCTCGGCCGGGTCGAACAGGTTGACGGCGAAAGCGCCCAGCACCGCCTGGTTCGACACGACGGTGTATACGCCGAGCTTGTCGCTGTCCGTGAACAGCACGCCGGCCTCGGTGGCGGCGGCCTGGAAGCGCTCGCCGTCCGGGTCGTCAATCGCGATGGCGCGGTCGCCGCCGTGCGGCTTGATCGTCAGCGTCTGGCCGGGGCGCAGGCCGTCCGGGGCCGAGAACGCCTGCGCCGGCGCCAGATACTCGATCAGGTTGGACATCAGGACCGGGAACGCCAGCTGGAGAGGCAGGTCGGAGTCTTGCAGGCGGAAGGTGATCACAGCCACGCGCCGCCCGCCCGTCTCGCCGGCGAAGACCAGCGGCCCGCCCTCGGCCTCCACCAGCACGCGCGCCCAGGTCGGGACCTCCACCCGGCGGGCCTGGAGGATGTGGACGGCGCCCCAGTCCAGGTAGCGCGTGAGCGGGTCGTCCGGCGCCACGCGCCGCAACTGCGTGTTGGTGAAGACCTCGCCGACCGTGAACAGCGTGCTCGAGAGCGGGTTGACCCACAGCAGTTCGGCCTCCGGCAGGGCGGCGGTCTGCGTGACGCTGTCCAGCACGTACAGGTCGAAGGCCTCGTCCGGCGGCGCGGCGCCGGGAAGCAGGCGGAACGGCTGCAGGCCCGGCAGGGCCGTCAGCATCTGCTCCAGGAAGAGGTTGCCGGGCGAGATCACCAGCGCGCGGCCGGAGGTCGGCGGCTGGTAGACGGCCCAGGCGGTGTCGTCGAGCGGCAGGGCGTCCAGGCCGGCGGCCTCGTCGGCGTCCGGCGCGGACAGGCGCGCGGCGTAGACGCTGGCCGCGTCCGGCAGATCGGCCAGCACCAGGTCCGCGGAGCCGCCGGCGGGCACGTCCAGTTGCTGGGCGCTGAACAACTGGCCGCCCTGCAGGATCGAGACGATCACGGTCCGGTCGCCGTCGCCGTAGTTGGCGACGCGCGCGAAGAGCTGCGGGCCGCCGGGCGCCGGGCGCACCGAGAGCGCGGCGACGGCGACGTTGTCGGCGACGGCCCCGACCGGCACGTAGCGGATCTCGCCGGGCAGCGGCGGCAGATCGTCCGGCAGGCCGCCGTCCGAGACGATCACGACGATCGACTCGTCGAGGCGGGCGCCGCGGACCGCGCCGGCGGCCAGGGCGAACGCGGCCTCCCAATCGGCCGGGGTCGGCGCCGCCTCGGCCCGGGCCAGGGCCGCGCGCAGCGTCTCCTTGTCGTCGGCGCCGGCGGCCAGCACTTCCGGCTGAAGGCCGACGCGGATGAGCGTCATGCGGCTGCCGGCGGTCAGGCCGTCGATCAACTGGCGCACGGCGGCGCGCGCGGCCTCGAAGCGGCTCGGCGCAATGTCGGTGGCCTGCATCGACGCCGAGGCGTCCAGCAGGATGATGACGGCGCCGCTGGCCACCACCGGCACACGCAGGAACGGCCGCGCCAGGGCGACGACCAGCAGGGCGAGCAGGAGCAACTGCAACAGCAGGAGCAGGTTGCGCCGCAGGCGCTGCCAGGGCGCGTTGGCCTCCCGGTCGCGCAGCAGCTTCTGCCACAGCATCACCGACGAGACCTCCACCTCCCGGCGCCGCAGCTTAAGCATGTAGAGGACCAGGATCGGGAGCGCCAGGGCGCTGAGGGCGAGGGCCAGGGGAGCGAGAAATGACATTTTTTTACTTAATCAGCCCGCGTTCGCGCAGCTGAGACAGCACCAACTCATCCCAGGCCAGGTCGGTGGTGACGGGCACGTAGGTGATGCGGCGCTTGAGACAGTAGGCCTCGATCTCGTCGCGCCAGGCCAGGACGCGCCGGCGGTACAGGTCGCGCAGGCCGCCGTCCAGCGTGATGTCCTGCGGCGCGCCGGTCTCGGCGTCGATCAGCTTGAGGTCGCCGGCCAGCGGCGGGTCGAGCTCCTCCGGCGCCAGCACGTGCAGCACGCTCACTTCGTAGCCGCGGCTCAGGAATTGCCCGAGGCCGCTCTCGTAGCCGTCCGGGGCGAACAGGTCCGAGAGGAGGAAGGCCAGGCCCGGGCGGCGGGCGCCGAGGGCATAGACGCGCAGGGCTTCGTCCAGAACGGTGGTCCCGGCGGGCGTCTGGTCCTCCAAAAAACGGATCAGGCGCAGCGCGTGGCCGCGCCCGCGCGATGGCCCGAACTGCGCCACCGGCTCCGCGCCCTGCAGGACCGACACGGTCAGCCGGTCGCCGGCCGCCAGGGCGATGTAGCCGAGCGCGGCCGCCAGGCGCTGGGCGTAGCGGAACTTGTGCGTCTCGGCCGCGCCAGCTTCGGGCCCGGCGCCGAAGTCCATCGAGCGCGAGGCGTCCACGAGCACGTGGACGGCCAGGTCTTCTTCTTCCTCGAGCAGTTTGATAAACGGCCGCTCCAGCCGGGCGAAAACGTTCCAGTCCACCCGGCGCAGGTCATCGCCGCGGACGTAATCGCGGTAATCGGCGAACTCAATCGAGGTGCCGCGCTTGGTGGAGCGGCGCTCGCCCTTCATCACCCCGGCGCGGACCTGGGAGGCGACCAGGGCGAGGCGGTCCAGCTTGCGGAGGGTGGTTTCATCAAACAGCATCGCCATCCAGCCCGAACGGGCCGACGGCGTGTTGACGCCGGAAGCCGGGCCCCTGCAGCGGATGGCGCCGCAACCCCGACCATAGCCGACGTCCGGCCGGGGTCAGGCTGCGGCGCAGCGCCCTGGCATGTGGAAAAACCCGGGCCGGGGTACGTCGATGCGCCATGGACCGGTTACCTGGAGGGCACCGCCTGCAACAACTCCGCCACCACCTGGTCCGTGGTGACGCCCTCGGCCTGGCCCTCGAAGTTGAGCAGCAGCCGGTGGCGCAGGGCCGCCGGGGCCACGGTCGCCACGTCGTCGAAGGCCACGTTGACGCGCCCGGCGAACAGCGCTGTGATCTTGGCGCCCAGGATGAGGGCCTGGGCGCCGCGCGGCGACGAGCCGTAGCGCACGTAGCGTTTCACCAGCGGCGGCGCCGCCCCATCGTCCGGGTGCGAGGCCACCACCAGCCGGGCGACGTACTCGGCCACGTGCGACGGCACCGGCACCTGCCGCGCCAGCCGCCCCATCGCCAGCAATTGCGCGCCCTGCGTGACCTTGGCCAGGCCGGCGCGCGGGCCGCCCGTGGTCCGCGCCAGGATCTCCACCAGGTCCTCGGCCGACGGGAAGGCGACGTTGACCTTGAACAGGAAACGGTCCAACTGCGCCTCGGGCAGCGGATAGGTGCCCTCCATTTCGATGGGGTTCTGCGTGGCCAGGACAAAGAAGGGCGGGTCCAGCGGATAGGTGCGCTTGGCCACCGTGACGGCCCCCTCCTGCATCGCCTCCAGCAGGGCCGACTGGGTCTTGGGGGTGGCGCGGTTAATCTCGTCGGCCAGGACCAGGTTGGCGAAAATCGGGCCGGGCTGGAAACGGAAGCTGCGCTTGCCGTCGGCGGCCTCTTCCAGGATGTCGGTGCCGACGATGTCGGCCGGCATCAGGTCGGGCGTGAACTGGATGCGCGCGAAGTGCAGGTCGAGCACCTCGGCCAGGGTCTTGATCAGCATCGTCTTGCCCAGGCCGGGCACGCCCTCCAGCAGCGCGTGGCCGCCGGCGATGAGACAGATGAGCACATCGCGGACGACCTCGCGCTGGCCCACGATCACCTTGCCCACCTCGGCCTCGATGGCGGCACCGATCTCGCGGAACTGGGCGACCGTCAGCTCCGGCCGCGTCAGGGATTGGGTTTCAGCCAGGGCCATGTTGCCTCCGATGATCCTGCCGCCAGGAACGCGAAGAGCGCCAAGGGGACGCTCCATTGTCTTCGCACCCTTCGCGCCCTGCGCGGTTCAAATTACGGCTCCAGAGAGGAAAAGTAATCCTTCACCACATCCCGCAATTCAGGCGGATAATCGCCCTGGTCCACGGCCGAGTACGCCGAGTCGCGATAGCCGCCGAAGACCTCGTTGTACGGCACGGTCACCGCGCCCGGGTCCTGCGGATTGGTCGGCCCCTGCCCCACCACGTCGTCGCCCGGGTCCCCATTCCCCTGCTCCGGCAGGTTCACGTCCGGCCCACCCGAGCCGCCCACCCGGTATGGCGCATAGATCGGCTCGTAGACGCGCTCGCCGCCGTCGCCGGGCCCGTTGCCCTGCGGCATCTGGCCGCCGGCCTGGCCGCCCTGCGACTGGCCCTCGCCCTCGCCGCGCCCGGCCCCGCCGCCGCCTTGCCCCTGTTGGCCCTGGCCCTGTTGCCCCTGCCCTTGAGCGCCCCCCTGTCCCTCCTGTCCCTGTTGCCCCTGCTGACCTTGCGGACCCTGGCCCGACTGCCCGGCCTGGCCGATGGCGCGCTGGGCGCGGGCGACCTGCGAGGACGCCTGCCCGGCCGCCTCCGACTGGGCCGCCTGCTGCCCGGCCTCGGCGATGGACTGCGCGGCGCGGTCCAGGGCCTCGTCGGCGGCTTGCGCGTCGCCGCGGCGCAGGGCCTCGGCGGCCTCGCGCAGCTGTTCGGCCGTCGCCGGATTGCCGGCCTCGAGTTGCCCGGCGGCCTGGTCGAGCTGGTCCGCCAGCGCCTGGCGCTCGGCCTCGCTCAGCTGCGATGGATCAAGGCCGGCCAGTTCATCGGCGGCCTGTTGAAAATCGCCGTTCGCCAGCGCCTCGCCGGCGTCGGCCGTGGCCGGGTTCTGGCTGAGCGCCTCGCCGGCCTGCTGGAGCGATTGCGCCTGCGCCTCGGCGTTCGGGTCCTGCAGCTCGCGGATCTCCTGCTGGGCTTCGGCCAGCGCCTGGAGCGCCTCTTCCTCGGAGAGGTCAGGCTCGCGCAGCCGCTGTTGCGCCTCCTCGAGCGGCTGAGTGAGCGCCTCTTTCTGCTCATCCGTCAGCGCCGGGTCGGCCTCGATCCGCCGGATCAGGTCCTCGATCGCCTGCGTTTGCTCGGCCACGGCCTGTTGCACCGCCTGGCGCTGGGCCAGGACCGCCTGCTGAGGATTAGGGAGGACCAGGGAGGCGACAAGGCCGGCCAGGACGAGGGCGGTGAGGAGCAGCTCGCGGAGCGGCACCGTCCAAAGCGGCAGGCCGCGCTCCGGTTGAACGCCGCGCGCCGAGGCGGCGGCATCGGCCCATTGCTGGTCACGGAGCCAGTCCGGCGCCAGGTCCGGTCTGGCGGCCAGTTCCAGAGCCGTCGAGGTCCGCTCGGCCAGGCCGAAGACGCGGTCGAAATAACGCGCCGCCGCCAGGCGCGGGCGCGGCCAGAAAAACCCAATCGCCAACGCCGTGAGCAGGCCGGTGAGGGCGAGCATCACGGCGAAGAGGATCAACGTCTGGACAGGCTGGAGGGGCGTGAGGCGCGCGATCAGCGCCAGGCCCAGGCCCGCCGCCAGCCCGGCGGCCAGGCCGCGCACGGCCATGCTCAGGGCGTCGCGGGCGCGCAGGCGCAGGAGCCACTGGGAGAGGTGGTCGTCGAGCTCGCGGAGGTGAGGGTTGTCGAAGACCATATCTTTTATGACGACGAGCCGCGACCGGAGGTTCCGTCGCCAGTTAAGGTATACCACGCCTGCGATACAGGCGCCCCACCCCAAGCGCGGAGACCGCAGTGGTCATCAGAGGGCGCAGTATAACAGCCGGAAGGGGAAGCGTCTAACTACGCGTACGCCAGGCTCTCACGGACGCTGATCCGGGCGGCGTCGCGGGCCGGGCCGAGGGAGGCGACCACACCGATCACGAGCGTGACCGCCAGCCAGAGGAAAACCGCCGGCAGGCTGAAAGCGTAATCGAGGTTCACCGCCAGCATGGTCTGGCCCATCTGGCGGGCGAGGGGCTGAGCGAGGCCGTAGGCCAGCGGCACGGCCAGGCCCCAGCTCAGCAGGCTCTGCAACACGCCCTCCATGAGGTAGAGGGACAGGAGGGTGGACGAGCGCGCGCCGAGCGCGCGCAGCACGCCGATCTCGCGCGTGCGCTCCATGACGCTGATGCTCAAGGCGCTGGTCAGGCCGATGGCGCCGACGCCGGCCAGGAGCGCGGCCAGGCCGAGGAGGGTGAAGACGACGGGGCTGAACTGGTTGAGCGTGAACGCGCGGTCCTCGAGCGTCACCGAACTGGTGTACAGATCAACCCGCAGCCCGTCATCTTCGAAGCGCTCGCGCAGCGCGCCGGCCACGGCCTGAGCGCCCGCCAGGGTCCGGTCGGTTGTGCGCACCATCACCCGCGTCCCTTCGCCGGCCTGGCCGCTGGCCGCCGCCACCGCCGGCAGCGGCGCGTAAAACTCCTCGGTGTTGAAACCGCCGCCGAAGATGATTTTGTACGTGCCGATGATCTCCCAGCGCTCGCCGGGGACGCCGCCCAGGTCCAGCGTGATCACGTCGCCCACCGCCAGCCGGTTCTTCTCGGCCGTGTCCTGGCTGATCACCACCACGCGGTCGTCGCCGGGCTCCAGCCAGCGGCCGGCGGTGAGCAGGGGCCGGTACAGCTCCGACCCGATGGGCAGGCCGACCAGCTGCACGCCCAGCCCGGCTGAGTCCTCCAGCCGCTCGCCCGCGCGCAGGATCGTGGCGTTGCGGCTCAGCCAGAACTCGTAGCGCTCCACGCCCGAGGCGCCGGCCATGAGCGCGTCCACCCGGTCGGCGGACTGGCCGGTCGTGAAGCCGAGGCGCACGTCGTAGCCCCGGCGCGCCGCGTCGTTGTCGATGGTCAACAGCATGGACGCGACCAGCGCCATCACCACCAGGAACGTGACGCCGGCGGTCGTCAGCACCAGGACGGTGAGCGCCAGCCGGCCCTTGCGCCGGAACAGGTTGCCGAGCGCGGCGGCGTGGGCCGTCGGCAGAAAGCGCTCACCGAACCGGTCCACCATCCGGTCGAAGGGGGCCGACCCGAAGTCGGCGCCCAGGCCGTAGGTGGCCACGGCCTCGCGCACGCTCAGCGCCGCCCCGCGCAGCACCGGGAGAAGGCCGGCCAGCGCCGGGGCGAGGACGGCGGACAGGACCTGCAACACGACGGCCCGGGCCGAGAACTGGAAGGCCGCGTAGTCGATGTTGAACAGGTTGAGGAACGCCTGCGTGGCGTAGAAGGCCGTGAGCAGGCCGGACGGCAGCGCGATGACCAGGGCTGCCAGGCCGTAGACCAGCGCGCCGGACAGGTAGACGGCCACGATGTGGCGCCGGCGGCCGCCGATGGCCTTGATCACGCCGATCTGGTCGGTCTGCTGGGTGATCAGGGCCGTGAGGGTGTTCATCACCAGCACCACGCTCAGGAAGAGCGAGACGGCCGCCATCCACTGGAGCACCAGCATCGAGCCCTCGACGAAACGGCGGCCCCAGTGCTCGTCCGGGTCCTGATAGATGGTGACCGCCACCGGCACGTTCAGATCGCCCAGGCGGCTGCGCAGCTCGCCGGCCACGGCCTCGGCCTTCTCGCGGCTGTACGGCGCCTCGACGCGCACCAGGAGCTGGACGTAGAAGCCGGGCGGGACGCCGAACTCGGCCAGGGTCGCGGCGTCGGCGAAGAAATGGGCGCGCCCGCCGAAAGCCGGCGGCTGGACGAACGGGTGGCGGATCAGGCCGCCGACCGTGTAGGTCCGCGCCTCGCCGCCGACGTCGAAGGTGACGCTCTCGCCCGGTTCGAGGCCGAAGAACTGGCCGGTCAGGCGCTCCAGGCCGACCTCAGGCGCCTGCGGCCAGGCGCCGTCCTGGAGGGTGACGACATCATAGGTCTGCGCGTCATAGTCCGGGCGCATCACCAGGTTGCCGGGCTGCCAGGCGTCGTCGTCGTTCAGGCGGTAGCGGACCGGGATCTGGTTGACGGGGTCGAGGCCGGCCACGCCCGGCGTCGCGCGCAGCTCGTCCACCTGCGCCTCGTTCACCGCGCCGCGCAGGATGATGTTGAAGTGCGACGGGGCGACGGCCCGGTGCGCGGCGTCCATGCCGGCCAGCAGCTGGTCCACCATGCCGAAGATCGCGCCGACGGCGAAGACGCCGGCCGCGATGCTGGCCATGGCCAGCAGGGTGCGCGCCTTGTGCGCCCACAGGTCGTAAACGACCTTGTGCCAGAGGACGCTCATCCCTTGCCCCTCGCCTCCGACGGGAGGCCGAAAGCCGGGGCGGAGGGTGAGGCGTCTCGAACAATCAGCCCGTTGCGGATCTCCAGCACCCGGTGCGCCTGGCGCGCCAGCTCCGGGTTGTGCGTCACCATGATCAGGGTCTTGCCGTTGTCCACCAGGTGGGCGAAGAGGCTGAAGACCTCGTCCGACAGCCGGGCGTCCAGGTTGCCGGTGGGTTCGTCGGCCACCACCAGCGGCGGGTCGTTGGCCAGCGCCCGGGCGATGGCCGCGCGCTGCTGCTGGCCGCCGGAGACCTGGCTGGGCAGCTTGTGCGCCTGGTCGGCCAGGCCGACCAGCTCCAGCAGCTGCCAGGCGCGCGCGCGGCGCTCCCGCGGCGACAGGCGGGCCGTGAAGTCCATGGGCAGGATGACGTTTTGCAGCAGGTTGAGGGCCGGCAGCAGTTGAAAGAACTGGAAGACGATGCCCAGGTTTTCGCCGCGCCAGGCCGCCAGCTGGTTTTCGCTCATCGTGTGCACGGCGCGCCCGCCGACCACGACCTCGCCGGTCGTCGGGTGGTCGATGCCCGTGATCATGTTGAGCAGCGTGGACTTGCCGTTGCCCGACGGGCCGGTGATGGCGAGCAGTTCGCCGGGCGGGACGTCGAACGAGACGCCCTTGAGGATCTCGACCTCGGCCTCGCCCAGGCGGAAGCGCTTGGTGACGTTCTTGATCTGGACGATCGGCGGCATCGTGGCGATATCCGGGCAGCCTTCAGCTCCGGCGGAAATACTCGCCGTGGTAGCCGAACAACACCGCATGCGGGATTTCGGCGCGGGCGCGCTCGGCGAAGGACTGGGCGTCCAGCACGAGCAGGAAGGACGTCCCCCGGGCCGCGTCCAGGACCACCGACAGGATCACGCCGTCGTCCTCGGCGGTGCGGCCCGGCGCGCCCACGAACACCGCCTCGCCCGGATAGCAGTCGTTCTCATGCCAGGTGAGCGCCCGCCCGGTCTCGATATCGACCTTAACGAGCTGGTTATAGAAGCCCTGGCGCTGGTCGGGCCGCACGCTGACGGCGTACACGTAGCGATAACGGCCGTCCATGTTAAAGCGTTCGTAGTCGAAGCGCGGCAGCTCCAGGCAGACGTCCGCGACGGTCTCAAACACCGCCCGGCCGCGCCGGCCTTTGAGCGGGAGGCGGTAGCGGCGCAGGCGGCCCCACGGCAGTTCGCCGCGCGCGTCGCTCAGCCGGTTCAGATAATAGGACTGCACAATGCCGGCGTCCGGGTAGGCGCACAGGTCTACGATGAGCTCGTCGCCGCGTTCGAAGGCGTTGATGTGGTGGAAAGCGAAATACGGGTCGGCCTCGAAGCGGCCGGCCGGCGCGCCGGTGCGGCGGTCCAGCAGGTGGAACGGCGCGCCGCGCTCCGGCTTCCACTTGAAGTTCTCGATGTAAGGCCGGAGCCACAGCAGCAGGTGGAGCGGGTTCACCACCAGGGGGAATTCGGCCAGGATAAAGTAGTTCCGGCTCAGGCCGAACGAGTGCAGATAGGCCGGCTCGGCCACGGGCATCTGCGCGACGCGGCGCGGCCGGCCGCCGCCGGCCACAGCATAGAAGCGGTAGTGGCTGCGGGCCTGGTAGCGCGTCACCAGGTTATAGACCGTGTCGTCGGCGAAGTCGACGTGCGGGTGGACGGTGGTCATCTGGCCCACCGGGCCGGCCTCGTAGCTGAAGACGCCGACCGTCTTGAGCGTCTCCAGGTCGAACTCCACCTGGATGGGGGTCTCGGCCAGGGCCAGGTACCTGTCCGCGATCCGGGCGACGTTGACCTTGGCGCTGTCCGTGATGCGGGGCGAGAAGACCGCCATCACCCGGCCGAAGAGCGACCGGCAGGGGTCGGTGGCGAACTCCGAATAGCTGATGCGGCCGTTGGCCTGCGCCGCCGCGTACGAGCGCGTTTCCAGGAACTTGTTCGCGTAGGAGACGCGGCCGTCGCCGAACGAGAACTTGTGCAGCATCGCCAGGCCGTCGAACCAGTGCCGATACTGTTGCGCGCCCACCCGGAACGCGCCCGGGCCGTTGCGCACCAGCGTGCCGCGCAGCCAGTCCGGCAGGCGCCCGCGCACGGGCAGGGCTTCCAGCGCCAGCTCACGCTCCGTCACTCCAAAACCGAGATCAAAGACTGTGGACATGGCGTCAATCACCTCGGCGCGGCGAGAGCCGGATCAATCAACTGCGCCGCGATTTTACCGGAGGCCAGCACCGCCGGGACGCCGGCGCCCGGGTGAGTGCCGGCGCCGACGAAGTACAGGTTGTCGAAATCCTCGGCGCGATTGTGCGGCCGGAACCAGGACGACTGGAGCAGGGTCGGCGCCACTGAAAAAGCCGCGCCGCGGTAGCTGTTGAGCACGTTCTGGAAATGGCGCGGGTCAATGAAGTGCTCGGCGATGAGGTTGGCCTGCAGGTCCGGCAGATAGCGGTCTTCCAGATACCGCATCACCTTGTCGCGGTACGGCCGCGCGAACTGCGCCCAGTCCGTGCCGGAGCCCAGGTGCGGCACCAGCGAGAGGACGTAGAACGACTCGCAGCCCGGCGGCGCGATGGTCGGGTCGGTGCGCGACGGCATGTGCAGGTAGAGCGCCAGCTCGTCCGGCACGCGCCGGGCCGAGAAGACATCGCGCAGCAGGCGCGGGTAGTCCCGGTCGAGGATGAGGTTGTGGTGCTGGAGGCGAGTGTCCAGGTAACGGCGTCGCGTGCCGAAGTAGATGACGAACAGCGACATGCTGTACTGCATCCGGTCGAGGCGCCAGTTCGGGTACCAGCGGCGCGCGCGGGCCGGGATCAGGTGCCGGTAGGCGAAGGCCACCTCGCCGTTGCAGACCACATCATCGGCGGCGTGCTCGCTCCCGTCCGCCAGGCGCACACCGGTCACCCGGCGGCCGCGCGTCAGGATCTCCGCGACTTCGCGGTTGAGGTGGACCGTCACGCCCAGTTCCTCCAGCAGCCGGCCCAGCGCCTGGACGATGGCGCCGGTGCCGCCCAGGGCATAGTGGACGCCCCAGCGCTTCTCGAACTGGACGATGAGCGTGAAGATCGACGGGGTGTCGAAGGGGTTGCCGCCCACCAGCAACGGATGAAAAGTGAACGCGCGCCGCAGGAACTCGTGCTTGATGGAGCCGGCCACGAAGCCGTAGGTCGGCCAGAAGCCGCCCAGCCGCACCAGGTCCGGCATGATCTTGAGCATGTCGGCCAGGCGCAGGAACGGGCGCTCGGTCAGCGGGTGGAAACGCTCGAAGATCGCCTCGGTCTGGCGCGTGAACTTCAGGTAGCCGGCTTTGTCCTCCGGGCTCCAGCGCTCGATCTCGGCCAGCGTGGCGGACGTGTCCCGGAAGTAGTCGAAGTGGCGGCCGGCGTGATCAAACAGGCGATAGAAAGGGTCCAGCGGCACAAACTGGAGATAGTCCTCGCGCCGCCGGCCGGCCAGCGCGAACAACTCGTCGAACATGTACGGCGCGGTAATGACCGTCGGCCCACCGTCGAACTTGAAACCGTTGATCTCGTACTGATAGGCCCGGCCGCCGAGCTGGTCGCGCTTTTCGAATAGCGTGACCGAATGCCCGCTCGCCGCCAGACGGATGGCCGCCGCCATCCCTCCAAAACCGCTCCCAATAACAATGATCTGCCTGCCCATAGCACCTGCCTGCTCCCGGTGTTTGGAGGCTATCATGTCGTATATAGATTGTCACTATATTGTATAATCTTATTATTGTATTCTTCGAGGGAGGCGGAGTCAGGAGTTACTTCAATTTCCAGAGAAATAAAAATGTGACAATGTATATATGATTTTACGTTAACCCTAGATTAATTGACTTGTGTTGGCTGTAGCAGGATAATAGAAGCACTGGGCCAAAATCCCTATTCCCGCTTATGGCGAATTCTGTAAACTGGCATAGGGTTAAGTTTTGGTTCTCGTCCTTGCGAGGCGGGGGCGAATGCTCCCTGGTCAACGACCAGAGCGCTGAACCTCTCTGAAGTTTTTCGTTACACCGACAATTCCATAGCCACGCCGCAAGCGTCGCCGCCGGCGCACCCAGACGGGCCTGCGACATCCGCCCGTTGGTCTTTCGCGCTTGCTTCCCGTTGAACCCGGGCAGCCCGGACCTCCCAGCATTGGAAGCCAAGGGCGCATCGCGGCAGGCGGTCGTGCCGCCGATGGCCTCGCCAGGGCCAGCCTCTCGCCTCTGCCAGGCCGCGCTTGCACTGAGGATACTCATGCTGGACACTTCCCACACCACGCCTCAACGACCGGCCGCGCTCGCCAGCCTGGTGGAACTGCTCCGCTGGCGGGCCGAAGTCCAGCCCGACGAGCGTCTCTACATTTTCCTCGACGAGGGCGGCCGCGCTGAGTGGCCGGTGACCTACGCCGAGTTCGACCGGCGGGCGCGCGCCATCGCGGCCCGGCTGCAGAGCCTCGGCGCCGCCGGTGAACGCGCCTTATTGCTGTATCCGCCGGGCCTGGATTACATCGCCGGCTTCTTCGGCTGTCTGTATGCCGGCGTCGTCGCCGTCCCGGCCTATCCCCCCAACCCCGCCCGCCTCAACCGCACCCTGCCCCGCCTGCAAGCCATCGTCGGCAACGCACAGCCCCGGTTCGCGCTGACCACCGAAATGATCGCGGCCCTGGCCGGCGCCGTGGCCGAGCAGGCGCCCGACCTCGGCGCGATGCAATGGCTGGCGACCGACACCCTGCCCCTGGCCGACGCCGAAAACTGGCGGGCGCCCGCCGTAGACGGCGGCACCCTGGCGTTTCTGCAGTACACCTCCGGCTCCACCGGCACGCCCAGAGGGGTGATGGTCAGCCACGGCAACCTGCTCGCCAACCTGGCCATGATCACGCGCGGGTTCGAGGCGACCCCCGCCGACAGCGCCGTCTTCTGGCTGCCGCCGTATCACGACATGGGCCTGATCGGCGGGCTGTTAGGCCCCATCTACATCGGCGTCCACTGCGCCGTGATGTCGCCGCTGGCCTTCCTGCAGCGCCCCCTGCGCTGGCTGGAGGCCATCTCGCGCTATCGCGCCACCATCAGCGGCGGCCCCAATTTCGCCTACGATTTGTGCGTGCGCAAGGCGACGCCCGAGCAGATTGCGGCGCTTGACCTGAGCTGTTGGAAACTGGCCTTTAACGGCGCCGAGCCGATCCGGGCCGACACCCTGGAGCGCTTCGCGCGGACCTTCGCGCCGGCCGGCTTTCGCCGCGACGCTTTCTACGCCTGCTACGGCCTGGCCGAGGCCACCCTCTTCGTCGCCGGCGGCGAACGCGCTCACGCGCCGGCGACGCTGACCGTGGACCCGGAGGCCCTGGCCCAGGGCCGCGTCGCCGCCGCGCCGGATGGCGCGTATTCGCTGGTGAGCAGCGGCCGCCCGCCGGCCGAGCTGCGCCTGGCCATCGTCGATCCGGCGACGCGCGCGCGCTGCGCCCCGGACCAGGTCGGCGAGATCTGGGTTGACGGGCCGAGTGTGGCTCAGGGCTACTGGGGCCGCCCGGATGAGACGGCCGACACCTTCCGCGCCGCGCTGGCGGACGGCGACGGGCCTTACCTGCGCACGGGCGATTTCGGGTTCATCCAGGACGGCAGGCTGTTCGTCACCGGCCGGCTGAAGGACCTGATCATCGTCGATGGCCGCAACCTGTACCCGCAGGACCTCGAGGCCACGGTCGAGGGCGCACATCCCGCCATCCGCTCCGGGGCGACCGCGGCCTTCTCGGTGGACGTGGACGGCGAGGAGCGCGTGGTCGTCGCCGCCGAGGTGGAGCGCAACTTCGTCTTCAGCCAGAAGCAGAACGGCGGCGAAGGCGCCGCCGACGCCCGGCAGGCGCTGGTCGCCGCCGTGCGCCGCGCCGTGGCCGAGCAGCACGACGTGCGCGTGCACACCGTCGTCCTGCTCAAGACCGGCCATATCCCCAAGACGTCCAGCGGCAAGATCCAGCGCCACGCCTGCCGCGCCGGTTTCCTGGCCGGGACCCTGGACGTGATCGAGGACTGACGTATGCCATCACCGGGCCAACCGCCCGCCCCGAAAGACGCCGCCGAGATCCAGGCCTGGCTGATCCGGCAGATCGCGGACCTGACCGGCGTCGCCCCCGACACGATCGACCCGCGCGAGTCGTTCGACACGTTCGGCCTGTCGTCGCGCGAGGCGGTCATGCTCTCCGGCGATCTGGAAACGTGGCTCGGCCGCGACCTCTCCCCCACCCTGGTCTACGAATATCCGACCATCGCCCGGCTGGCTGAATTCCTGGCTGGGTCACCGCGCCCGGCGGAGAGCGCTTCGCTCTCCGCCGCTGTGCGGCCGGCGCTGACGGGCAGGGGGGATGAGATCGCCGTGATTGGCCTGGCCTGCCGCTTCCCGGGCGCCGCGAGCCCGGACGCCTTCTGGCGCCTCCTCCGCGACGGCGGGGATGCGATCACCGAGGTGCCGCCCGACCGCTGGGACGCTGACGCCTATTTCGACCCCAACCCGGATACGCCCGGCAAGATGGTGACGCGCTGGGGCGGCTTCCTGACCGAGGTGGACCGCTTCGACGCGTCCTTTTTCGGCATCGCCCCGCGGGAGGCCGCCAACCTGGACCCGCAGCAGCGCCTGTTGCTCGAGGCGGCCTGGGAGGCGCTGGAGCACGCCGGCCAGCGGGCCGCCGACCTGACGGGCAGCCCGACCGGAGTCTTCATCGGCATCAGCAACAGCGACTACGCAACGCTCTTTCACGACCAGGCCGGCGAGAGGGGGCTGAACGCCTACATCGGCACGGGCACGGCCTTCAGCGTCGCGGCCGGGCGGCTTTCCTATCTCCTCGGCCTGCAGGGCCCCTGTCTGGCCGTGGACACAGCCTGTTCGTCGTCGCTGGTCGCCGTCCACCTGGCCATCCAGAGTCTGCGCCGCGGCGAAAGCCGCATGGCGCTGGCTGGCGGTGTGAACCTGATCCTCTCCCCGGCCGGGACCGTGTACTTTTCCCGGCTACACGCCATGGCCAGGGACGGGCGCTGCAAGACTTTCGATGCCGCCGCCGACGGCTATGTGCGCGCGGACGGCTGCGGTGTGGTGGTGCTCAAACGCCTGGCGGATGCCCTGGCCGACGGCGACCGCATCCTGGCCGTGATCCGCGGCAGCGCCGTTAACCAGGATGGCCGCAGCAACGGGCTGACGGCCCCCAACGGGCTGGCCCAGCAGGCCGTCATCCGCAGCGCCCTGGCCGACGCCGGCGTCGCCCCGGACCAGATCACGTACGTCGAGACGCACGGCACCGGCACCGAGCTGGGCGACCCCATCGAGGTGCAGGCGCTGGCCGCGGTCCTGGGCGAGGGCCGGCCGCTCGACCGCCCGGTGCTCCTCGGCGCCGTGAAGGCCAATCTCGGCCACACCGAGGCCGCGGCCGGCGTCGCCGGCCTGATTAAAGTGATCCTGACTCTCCAGCACGGCGAGATCCCGCCGCAGCCGCACATCCGGCAGCTTAATCCGCTGATCCCCTGGGACCGGCTCCCGGTGAGCGTGCCGACCGCGCGGAGGCCGTGGCCCGCCGACGGCCCGCGCCTGGCCGGCTTGAGTTCTTTCGGCTTCAGCGGCACCAACGCCCATCTCATCCTGGAGGCCGCACCTGTCCAGCCGCAGCCGGGTGCGGCGCCCGAGGCCGTGCGCGTGCTGCCGCTCTCAGCCCGCAGCCCGCAGGCGCTCAAAGAGATGGCGGCGCGCTTCCAGACCCTGCTCGAGTCGCCGGCGGCGCCGGCGCTCTCCGACCTGACTTATACCGCCGCGGTCCGCCGCAGCCACCACGACCACCGCCTGGCCGTCGTCGGCGCGACCCCGGACGAGATGGCTCAGAAGCTGGCGGCTTACCTAAGGGGAGAAACGACGCCGGGGCTGGCCGTCGGCCATAGCGCCGCGGGCCGCGCGCCGCGCGTCGTTTTCGTCTTTCCCGGCCAGGGCGGGCAATGGGTCGGCATGGGCCGCGAGCTGCTGCGGCGCGAGCCGGTCTTCCGCGAGGTCATCGAGCAGTGCGACGCGGCGCTGCGCCGCTACGTGGACTGGTCGTTGCTGGAGGTGCTGACCTCGGAGGCGGCCTCCGCTCGGCTGACCGACGAGATTGACGTCATCCAGCCCGCGCTCTTCGCCATCCAGGCGGGCCTGGCCGCGCTGTGGCGCGCGTGGGGCGTCGCGCCGACCGCCGTGGTGGGCCACAGCCTGGGCGAAGTGGCCGCCGCCTACGTGGCCGGCGCGCTCAGCCTGGACGACGCCGCGCACGTCATCAGCCTGCGCAGCCGCCTGATGCGGCGCACCGCTGGCCGGGGCGCCATGGCCGTGGTCGGCCTGACGCTCGATGAGGCCGAACGGCTCGCC
>Ga0073932_1001100_pt1 | contig 54908 bp, 43 predicted proteins | sample DewCreD2012metaG_FD_76967 | JGI IMG/M metagenome (GOLD analysis project Ga0073932, IMG submission 76967) | Hot spring sediment bacterial and archeal communities from British Columbia, Canada, to study Microbial Dark Matter (Phase II) - Dewar... ...
CGGAATAGCCGCAGGGCCTGCGGAGCGGCAGAACGGCCCTTTTCTCGTCCGCGGGCGAAACGACGCCTCCCGCGGCGTCCTACGCGGCCGCCCCCGGCCCGCCGCTTACGTCTGAATCACAGCCGGCTTCTTGGATCGCGCCGGGTTCGATCCAAAACGGAATCGCCACCGACGATCGTCCCGAATTTCCGAGCGGCGCGAGCCACAGCCGCCGCCTTGCCCTCGCCGCGACATTCCGGGACAATCAAGACGGTCAGGGCGGCCGTTCGCCGAGACAGTCCCGATTTTTGCGGCGAGGTGCGCGGTAATGTGCCTGTCCCCGGCGTGCGAACGGTTGCCCATGGTACGGCAGGCGGGTGAAAGACTCCGATGCGGGAGTCTTGCGTCTTCCGGTGATGCAACCCCCGGCGGCGGCTGGCCGCCTTGGGTCGAGGCAACCGCAGGGTGGCGCCATCGCGAGGGATTTCGACAACGGACGGGGTGAACGTGGACGCTCATCAAAAAGTGCTCTTTGTGGACGCAGGCACGGGGTTCTACCGGATCGCCCGTTACCCGGTGGGCGATTTCTTCGGACCGGTCGACCTCGGACTCCACCTGGCCGGCAAGTACAATAGCCTGAACCTTGGGGTCGGGCTTTTGGCGGGCTCGATTTTCCCGGGCTCGAACCGGTTGATCGTCAGCGGGTTCTCCACGTGCTGGGGCGGTTTTTACATCTCGACGATGGGCGGGGCGGGGCTGGTCTTCGACAACCTGGGCATCAATCTGCTCTCCCTGGTCGGCAAGGCCCCCATGCCTTCAATCCTCTTTCTCAACCGCCTCCACGGGGAGGAAATCGAGGTCCGCGTCGAGCCCGTCGAACTCGCCCGCGTCTGGCGCGAGGGACGCGGCGGGGTTTACTCCCTGATGGATTACGTGTTCGACCGCTTCGCTTCCTCGTATCAGACCGACCCCCGAATTCTCGCCGTCGGGCCGGCGGCTTCGGCCACCGATTTCGGGGCGATCGGGTCCGTGCCGATCGTCGGCGGGAAGCTCTCGACGGTCGATACCTGGGCGGGGCGCGGCGGCCTGGGGAGCAAAATGCTCCAACACCACGGCATCGCCGCGATCATCTACGGCGGCACCTTCGTCGACGAGGACTTTCGCGATCGGACGGTGGCCGATCAATGGTTCCAGGACAAATACCGCAAGAAGCTCGGGGCCAAGGACGTCGAGGCCACGGTCAAGTATCGCTACGACCCCAACTTCGACACGGGCGGGACCTTCGGCGTGAATTACGCCACGATCCGGGGCCGGATCCTCGCCTTCAACTACAAGACGATCTACATGGACGAAGCCGAGCGCTTGGATTTGCATCAGCGATTCGTCGTGGACCACTACCTCCGTCAGTTCAACGAGGAAACGATCGTTCCCAAGTCCCAGCACACCTGCGGCGAGCCGTGCCCCGCCGTCTGCAAGAAAACCCGCGACAAGTACAAGAAGGACTACGAACCGTATCAAACCATGGGTCCGCTGTGCGGGGTGTTTGATCAGCGGGCCGCGGAGCTGCTCAACCACCGCGCGGACACCTATGGTTTCGACGCGATTTCAGCCGGGGGCGTCCTGGCCTGGATCATGGAGTGCCTCGACCTGGGCCTCCTTCAGCCGGAGGAGGTGGGCGCGAAGGCGCGGCCCATGTTCTCGCCCAGGGGCTTCCGCGTCGAGGCCGATTCGCTGCACAACGCCCAGATCGGCGTGGAGGTGCTGGACGCGATCATCGAGCGCCGCGGCATTCTCGACCTTCAGGAGGGGGCTCGCAAGCTCGCCCGGCGATTGGCCCGGCAACGCGGCAAGAACGTCCTCGACCCGTTCGTGTACGTCGCCTTTGCCCGCAAGGGCTGGATGGTCCCCAATCAGTATTGGACGCCCGGCGCCCTGTGCCCCGTGGCGATCATGGGCAAGTACTACATGTATTACGGGAGCGATTTCCTGCCTCCCCGAGACCTCGGCCGCATCAACGCCCAGCGGTTCCGCGACGAGTTGATCCTGGACAACCTCGGCATGTGCCGCTTCCACCGCCTGTGGGCCGAGGAGATGCTGCCGGAGATCATGGGGTCGCTCTACGGCAAGAAGGACGAGTACCTTCGAGCGATCGCCGTGACCGCCAGCCGGATCAACAGCCGGAACTCGTCGATCTTCTGGGAATCGGAACGAAACGCCGATTGCGTGGCCGCCTTCCTCAAACGCCACCACGACGTGGAAGGCAATCGGCGGCCCGAACTCCTCGATTGGATCGCCCGATTCGAAAAGGACAAGCAAGAGGCCGCCTACGGCTTCTGGTACGAAGTGCACAAGGGCATCCACGAGTCGTTGCGGGAATTCTAATGCGGCATCGCGGAAAGCCGGAGTCGGCGTGTCAAGCAGCGTGGATCGGCAAGAGATCCTGGTTGCGAAATCGCGCCGCCGGGCGATTTGTGAAAGGTTCCATCGCGACCCAAGAGCGATTCGAAAACCTCCCTGCTGAATCAACCAGCGCCAACGCCGGCGCTTGCGCGGGCTTTCCAGGAATCCTTACGGTTGGCTTTTTGCATATGACCGCCTCCAGCACTTCGGTTTGGGTAACCGTTCACCGGGACTGTCCCAATTTTCGCGGCGAAGTCTGCGAAAATGGGACTGACCCCCTGGCGGTGAGGGACAGGGACATTATTCGGCTCGAGAAAAACGCGTCAGTCCCCGGCAACGGTTGCCGGTTTTCTTCCCTGTTGCGCTCCCGGCTCCATGGGGCTTCGAGCAGAGGCCAGCCATGGGGCTTGGAGCGCTGATCCCTGGCCCTGAATCCTTGATCATGCTTTCCAAGCTCAAACGACTCGCTCGCCAGCATGGCACTCCGCTGTTTGTGGTGGACCACGAGGTGCTGCGCCGCAACTACGCGGAGTTCCGCCGCCGCTTGCCCCGGGTGCAGTGCTATTATGCGGTGAAGGCGAATCCCGACCCGGCGATCGTGGAGACGTTCTATCGGGCGGGGGCCAGTTTCGACGTGGCCTCGATGCCCGAGTTCCTCCTCGTCCACGATTGCATCAAGGACCTCCCGCCCAAGGAGCGGCAGGACTTCATCTGGGACAAGATCATCTACGCCAATCCGATCAAGGCCAACGAGACGCTCGTCGAGCTGGACCCCTACAAGCCGCTGGTCACGTACGACAATCTCGAAGAGATCCGCAAGATCCGCAAGTACGCCCCGCACGCCGGGCTGGTGCTGCGGCTTCGGGTGCCGAACACGGGGGCGATGGTCGAGTTGTCGTCCAAGTTCGGGGCGGAGCCGGGCGAGGCCGTCGACCTGATCGCCGCCGCCCACGACGCCGGATTGACGGTCGAGGGCCTGAGCTTCCACGTGGGCAGTCAGACCACGAATTTCGAGAACTACGTGCAGGCCCTGAATCTGACGGCCGGCGTGTTCCGCGAGGCGACGCTGCGGGGCTTTACGAAGCTCAATCTGGTGGACATTGGCGGCGGTTTCCCGGCCCCCTACGACGGCAAGGTGCGGCCCTTCAAAGACCTCGCCCGGATGCTCAACTCCGAGTTCAAGCGGCTCTTCCCGCCGCACATCGAGATCCTGGCCGAGCCGGGCCGGTTCTTGGTGGCCACGGCGGCCACGCTGGTGGTCAAGGTCATCGGCAAGGCGATGCGCGACGGCAAACCGTGTTACTACGTCGACGACGGCGTGTACGGGACCTACTCGGGGATCCTCTTCGATCACTGCCCCTACCATGTCAAGGCGTTCAAGAAAGGCCCGACGCAGATCAGCGCGGTCTTCGGTCCGACCTGCGACGCCTTGGACACGATCTCGCTGGCCGAGGAACTCCCGGACTTGAAGCTCGGCGACCTCCTGTACAGCGAGAACATCGGCGCCTACAGCAATGCCTCCACGACGTCGTTCAACGGCTTCCCGCCAGCCAAGGTGGTGCATGTCAACCGTTGAACCCGCGCGGACTTTCTATCCCCGTTTCGGGACAGGCGCCAAGTCCGCGATGCTTTCCGGATTGGCGCAGTGTTCGCCCTTGTCCAGCCAGCGGCGACCGATGCGTCGGATGTCGTCCCAATCGCGGGCCGCGCCGAGCAACACGTAGAACACGCGGCGCGCCGTCCAACGGTTGAACTCCATGTCCTGGCAGAGTCGGGGATAGTCCGTCCCGAACGACTTGATCCGCTTTCCTGCCGGGACGAGGAAATGGCCGATCGAGCCGAAGCTGTAGGCGTAGGGCGAACCGGGTTTCCAGTACGAGGTTTGCGAGTTCAGCCACCCGATGGGCCAATGATCCCAAATCCCCGCCCCCCACGCGCAACCGCCCTCGGCGCCCGGCGAGCAGTGATCGACGAATTGGTTTCTTTCGGGAGGAAAGCCGCTGGCGCTGCCGAGCACGGCGAAAAGCAGCCCTTCGCGGAAAGGCAGGACCATGGCGCAACCCGGCGAGCGGCCGATGGCCGCCAGCGTCGTGTCGTCGCCGCGGCGGCGGACCTCGCCCTTTTCGCCCCAGTAGACGTCGTAGCGCCGGTCTTCGTACAAGTCGATGACGGCATGGGTGTGGTAGTCGCCATGCTGGGCGTCGTGCGGGAACAGGTCCTTGATGCGCGAGCCGACGGGCGCGACGCCGAACAGCTCGACGGGCTGCGTGCTATAGCCGACGATGTCGTTGGGCATGAGGCTTTCATAACTCATCCGCCGAAGGACGAGTCCGTTGGGATACGCGAAGTAGTCCTCCGTGCCGCGCAGGCGCGGCTGCGAGTCGTCTTTCATGTGGACGGCGAAATAGGTCCACCGCACCCAAACGCGCTGCGGTCCGCTCTGCACGATGTCCACGAAGCTGTTCTTTTCCTTGCGCCCCATGTTGTTGAACAGCTCGGCGTCCCCCAGATTCCCCTCGAAAAACTGGTTGCACATGGCGGCCCCGTTCGGCAGCTCCAACAACGGACAGTAGCTGGCTTCGTGGCTGAAAATGAATCGATGCGAGTGATCCTTCCAGAAGACGACCACCGCCCTCTTGGGGTTCAGGTCCGCGTGCGGCGGACTGGGAGTCAAGGGGCCTGGATACCGGCCTGGCGCGTAGTCGTTCACCTCGACGGCCGAGACGCCCGCCGTGGCGCGTTTGGCCAGCTCGGCCAGGGTGATCGCCTGGGGCTTCTCAAACACCGGGTCGGGGCCGTCGGCCGCGGTGCCGCGCGCCGCGACCAGAAGGGTCCACGCGGCCACGGCAATCGCCTGGGTGCGAATCGTTGGCATGGTTGCGCTCCTTTTCGCGAGGCCGGGTCCATGACAAGAATCCGACAAGGCGCGACGGGTTCCGTCGCCCGCATTCTCCCCAAAGGAATACCGCGAGTCTATCCCACACGCAGGCGGCCCCCCGCGGGGAAGAGGCGTGGATTTTCGCCTCGGCGCTATGGATTCAGGGGGAACTCCGAAGAGAAACGCGAAGATCGCCGACATTTGAAGAATGGCGATCGTTCACGACACCACCCGAAGGGCCACGCTCCGTCGTGGCCGAAATCAACGCCATGACGGACGCGACGCAGTGCGTTAGTTCATCCTGCGCGGACGCGACAGAGCGAGTCCCGCCCCTCCCCCGCCCCCGGGGCAAGGCGCAAGGGACAACCCCCATTTCCGGCAACTTCGCCGCGAAAACACGGAGAGTCTCCCTGAACGGTTGCGAAGAATCTCGCGGCAACGATCAATCAAGCCCCCTTGGTTGCCAGACGCCTGCCTTCTTCTCCGCCTCGTGCGGCTGTGGACAGCCTGGGTGGGCATCGGGCTTGGCGCCCATCAGGCCTGGCGACAGGCTTTTTTCGGCGGACCCAAGCAAGAAGCCGCCGCTACCTCCGCTTGGAGAACGCCGCGACGTTTTCCGGGGCCCGTTTGACCAACTCGATCAGCCGAGGCACGAGGCAATCGCTATATCCCCGGCGGTTTCCCTGGAGCAGGTGAATCTCCCATTGGTCGCCGGGCATGAGTTCGACGTCCTCGGGCATCGTGCCATCGCGAAGCAACCGGCGGTAAACGTCGTAGAGCACCTCGCCGAGGGACACTCCGCCGCGAAAGTTCCAATCGAACCAGTCGCCGCCGAGTCCCAGCGCGCTGGCCCCCTCCGCGATGAAAAGGGCCAGGGCCTCGCAGGCCTCTTTGGCCTGGGGGTATCGAAGCCGGGCAGTGTCGTGCGCGGCGCTGAGCACCGCCAAAAGGGCGCGTTCCTTGTGTCCTTGCCGCCAGTGCTGTTCCGCCTCTTCGATTCGGGACCGGACGGACATGATCGCTTCCTTCGGATCGATCTGTTGGAAATCACCAGCCCAGGGATTCTCCCGCGGCGTGGTCCTGCCAGCCGTGAACGTGCAAAGCCCCCCACGATGCCTCTGCCATTGCATCATGCCGGCGACGACGCCTCGCACGGGCGGCAGAGGGCCGAAGCCTTGACGCCAGGACCGCGACTCAATATCCTCGCCTTGCCGGCGGTTTTCAAGGGCAACCGGCCCTTGGCGCCGGTTCACGTTCGAATCGGGGCATTTCCAGTTTACTTTACGTTCTTGCTTGGGATCCGGGAGACAACGTATGTTTTGTTCACGTCGAGATTTGCTGAAATGGGGCGCCACGGCGAGCGCAATGTGGGCCGCTGGCACGGCCATCGGGGCCGAAGGCAAACGGCGCCGACGCCAGGGCGACATGAAGCCACGGATCGGGCTTCAGCTCTACTCCGTGCGCAAGGAGTGCGAAAAGGACCTGCCCGGCGTCCTCAAGGCCGTCGCCCAAATGGGCTACGAGGGGGTCGAATTCGCCGGCTATTACGGGCGTCAGGCCGAGGAACTGAAAAAGTTGCTCGACGAAAACAATCTCCGATGCTGCGGGACGCACATCGGCCTGAACACCCTCCTCGGCGACGAGCTTCAGAAGACCATCGCCTTCAACAAGACGATCGGCAACCGGTACCTCATCGTCTCGTACATGGGCGAGGACCGTCTGGGGACGATCGAGAAGGTTCAGGAGACCGCCAAGCTGTTCACCGAATTGTCGGAGAAGGTGCGGGCGGAACGGATGTGGGTCGGTTACCACGCGCACGGCGGCGATTTCAAGAAGCTCGGCGACAAGACGATCTGGGAGCACTTTTTCTCCAGCGTCGGCCCGAACGTGCTCATGCAGTTGGACATTGGCAACTGCCTCGGCGGCGGCGGCGACCCTTACGCCATGCTCAAACAGTTCCCCGGCCGCTCGGCCACGATCCATCTCAAGGAGCACGGCGGCAAGCCCGGCGCGCCCGTCGGCGAAGGCGAGGTGAAATGGGCCGAGGTGTTCCAGCTTTGCGAGAGCACGGGCAACACGCGGTGGTACATCGTCGAGCAGGAGGCGTACGACGCGGCCCCGCTGGATAGCGTGAAGAAGTGCATCGAGAACTTGAAAAAGATGGGCAAATAGTCCGTTGCCCCCCAAGCGGCCCAGGGGATCGGGACGAGGGGCATCACCGCCGGGGTGTTCCCTCGTCCTGAGGGGCGGTTTGCCTGGTTGGTCGGGTTTCGGCCCGCCGGGCCGGGGGCCGCGGCGATTGCCGAGCGGCAGCGCGCCGGGCGTGCCACGTCCGCGCCAACCACCAACCCAGGCCGAGCAGGGCCAAGACGCCCAGGACCACTCCGCCGAAGTGGGAAACGGCGACGAGCACCACCAGGACCGCCGTCATGAATCCCACCACCATCATGCCGAATCGCAGGGCGTGCAGCAAAATGGCGCCCATCTCCTCGTGGCGCGTCGCCGCGTACACGAGGCTGATCACCACGATCAGCGGCAGGGCGTACCACAGGTCATTGGCTTGCGAGGCGGCCAGGATGGCTGGATTCATGATCGGAGGGATTCCCTCATTTCGGTAGGGGCGAATCGCGGGAGGTGAACGCGGTTGGCGTTGCTGGACCGCGGCCGTGCGGGAGGCAAGGGAACACGGCATCGGGCCACGCGGGAAAACCTCCCTCAAACCAGCCAGGAAATCAGGGACAGCACCGCGAACACGGTCAGCATGAAGCCGACGATCCACACGCCGATTCGAATCGCGTGAGCGAGGATGAAACCCGCGTCCTCGTGCCGCGTCGCCGCGTACACGAGGCTGACCACCACGATCAGCGGCAGGGCGTACCACAGGGGATTGATGGCCCAAGCGGCCAAAAGCAGCCGATTCATCGCTCCGAGGACCTCTCGCCGGGTTCGCTATTGGGGTTCTCCGCGGGCCGCCGGTTTCTCTTGCGGCGGCTCGTCGTCTTCCTTCTTGGCCGACTCCGGGAAAACCGGTCCGCCCCAAGCGTCGTAAACCGCCAGGATGTTGAGCAGCCCAGCGATCATCGTATAGGCCGTGCCCAAATCGAAGTAGCTTCGAAGCTGGAAATGGAGTTCATCGAGGGTGGGCTGCTTGCTCAGGGCCTGCGCAGTAGCCTCGTCGACCTGACCGGACGCGTCGGGCTTGGGCGGGGCCATGAAACCGTTCCACCGAGGCTCTTTGCCTTTCTTGGCGAGGCTGGCTTGGACAATGGCCGGCAGGGCGGGCAGGCCAATTCCCACCTGGCAAAGATAGGCCAACCGTCGATCGTCGTCGCGCCATGCGACGTAAACGACGCGGCCCCACCCCAATTCCGAACTCCCCCCCAAATAGCACCCATAGGCGAACGTGCTCATCAAGCAGACGAAGAACAAGATTCCCTTGGCGATCCGTCCCTGATAAAGATGGCCCAAGCCCGGCACCAGCCAGGCCAGAAGCGCGGCCAAGGCGGGATCCTTGAGAACCACGCGCTGCTCGGTCGGGGTTGCGCCTTGCGACGTTCTGTTCGCAGTCAATGCCTTGCTCCCATGAGTCCCAGCGCGGGGACGGTCGAAATTCTGCCTTTCGCAGCGATTTGCCGCGCTACAGCCCCATCCGGCTCACCGCCGCCAGCTTCCCATTGTAATGGCTTCCCGCCTCTTTGCCAAAAGGTGGTGGGCGCCCTCGCTACGTTTTGCCTTTCAACCGCAACACCATCACTTCTTTAGCCGGAAGATCGAGTCGAATGCCGTCGCGGCTGGCGGCGGCCTGTTTGCCGCACAGGGCGTCGAAGCCGGCAGGAACGGCCACCGAAGCGGTTTGGGGGCGATCGCTGAAATTGGCCGCGATCAGGTAGCGGGCCTGATCCGCGCCGGTTGCCTCGACGATTTTCAGATCGTTTTCCGGTTTGCCGTGTGCGACGGCGACGGGAACGAAGTCCACGCCGATGACCGCGCCGATGTCGTACAGGCGCTCGCCGCCCTGATAGAACCGCTGCGCGTCGCGCGCGGGAACCGCGATCACGTCGCAGTACAGGCTCGCCCCCGCCCCGCTGAACGCGGCGGGCACGCTGTGCGCCAGGGCAATGTTGCGCGCACCGGGCCGGAACAGCGAGACCTCGCTTAGGCCGTAGATCACGCCGACGCTCACCCGGCCGTCGATCTGGAGCGACGGGCCGCAGGCCAGCACCTGGCGCGCGGGCGGTTCGGAGGCGCCCGCCCCCGCGATCCGATGGTCCTGTCCTTGGAAACGATACGTCCGCACGCTCCCGTTGAACACGTCGTTGGGCATGTTGAAGTTCAGGCCCAGCACCTGATTGACGTAGACCGGCCTGGCGGCCGTCGCGCGCTGGAGGACGACGACCGTGGCGTCGTCGGGCAGGGCGACCATGGCGGTCTGGGCCGTGGCCACATCTTCCGGCGAGCTTCCCTCGCCTGGATTGGCGGAAGCGGTCCAACGGTAATGGCCGCAGGTGGCGAAGCCCCCGTCGAACGTGTGCAGGACGGGATTCTTTTCCGGCGTCGCCTTGAAATCGCAGCCCGTGCCCTTGACGAGTCCCGCGAGGTTCCACTGCCACTCGACCATGTCGGAGCGGTCGGAGGGAACCACCGTGCCGCACGGACGCTGGGCCGACTTCCAGACCCAACTCGCCAGGCGGCGTTTTCCCCGCACCAGGGCCGCGCCGTGGAATTCGTCGCGCCAGACCTTTAAGGGCTCCACGCGGGTAGCCGGTCGCGGCGGCGACTGCGCGAGCATCCGCCGATAGTACGCCCCCATGGACATCGAGACCGCCCGGTCGCCCTCCAGGCGGCAGTAATAGAACGGCGATACGTCCCGCAACTTGGCCAACCGGCCGCTCAGGAAAGCGCCGTCGGGATTGGTGGCCTGTTCGCTGGCCACGAGCTTGAGCCAGCCATCCTCGAATCGCGCCGCGTCGGGATCGCCGAACCGGGCGGCGATCATCAGCCATGCCGGAACGGCGTAGTCCTGGCAATAACAGTACCGCACCCTGGTGTCGCCGCCGATGCGCCACAGCCGCCCGTCGTCGAACGTGAGGCTCTTGGTCAATTGCCAGAGCTTCTCCAAGTGGTGGTCCAACTCCTCCGGCGGCGGGAGGCCGTGGTCCAGGCAGAAGAAATACAGCATGGCGAGGTTCGAGAGGCAAATCTCCATGTAACCGAGGTTCAAGTACCCGTGATGGTTGAGGCCGAAGTTCTCCGTGAAGTTCGGCCCGACGTGCCAGTCTTTCAGCGGACGGCCGGAATAGAGCTTCTCATCCTTGGCGTCCGAGGGGATCGAGACGCCATTCAACAGGAGCGAAGACGCCTTCTGGCGGTACTGGGCGGCCTGGGGCGCGTCGGGATACAGCAGCGCGGTCCGGTACAGCAGGGCGCCGTTCCAGATGTTGCTCTCCGGCTTGTTCTTGCCCGTGGCCGCGTCGATCGCCCCAACCACGGGGTAGCCCTTCATCACGAAATCGCTCTCGGCGATCAGCACGCCTCGCATCCGCCGCCGATCGTCCGCCGTGAGCCAAGGCCCCAACGCGGTGTATCCGTGCGACATCCGTTCCAGGGCCAGCGCGCTGATCCAGCTATATCCCCACGCTTGACCGGTGGTGCATTTAGCGTCCCCGCTCTTGTGGGTGCGAAGGAGATAGCGCAGCATTTTCAAAGCGCGGGCCCGCAACTCGCCGCGAGACTCGCCGGCCCGCGATTCGTCCAACTCCGGCGCCGTGGCCAGCACGGCCGTGGCGGCGAAGGCCGTGGCGTGGGCCTGGATGGCCCAATGCTCGTGGCCGCCGGTGGCAAAGAAGACCATGCTTTCGTCGCCTTGGACGGGGTGGGTCCATTGCCGGGCCGAGGCGTTCCACCTCTCCAAAACGCGGACATAGTCCGCCGGCGTGGCCGCGGAGAGCGGACAGGCCGAAAGGAGAAGCCCTACAGCGGAAGCGAACAGCATGGCGGTTTTCACACGGGACATGATTCGCGTCACCCCAAGGGATACTGGCGGCAATATTCATACATGGCGATCGCCGCGGCCGTGGCCGCATTGTGGGCATAGGGCAGCCCGTACACCGGTATTTCCACGACTCGGTCGATCCGTCGCAGGATCTCCGGCTCGATCCCCAACCGCTCGTTGCCGATCACGAGGGCGGTTCGGCGCGGGAAGGCGAAGGTGTAGAGCGATTCGGCCTCCGTGGTCTGTTCCAACCCCACGAGATGATACCCCTCCTCATGCAGCCTGGCGAGCACGGGCGCCAACGTGCGGTGGCATTCGATCACCAGGGCATCGCCGGTGTCGCGGGCGATTTCGCGGTGAATGCGGGCGTGGCCGCAGCAGATCAGCCGCCGCACCCCGAAACAGCCCGCGGCACGAACGATCCGCGAGAGATTCACGTTGCTGCGCATAGGCGGGCAGGCGACGACCAGCTCTCGCGGCCGCTCCAGCACGAGGGGCGGCTTGTGGCGTTGTTGGACGAACTCGGACATAATGCCTCCGCTTGGACCATCCTATCCGGCGGGGGGGCCGAAATGAAGTTGGCTGCTCGTCCGAAGCATTTGGCGCCACCCGCATCAGGACCGCCCGGGGAGAGTGCCTGCGAGCGGGCGTAACCGTTCACGGGGACAGGCACGTTGTTCGGCGCGAAATGGCCCGAAAAACGAGCCAGTCCCCCGTCTGTAAACGGTGACGAGCGGACAGGCCCTCGCGTCGGAAGGTCCCGCGGATGCGGAATGGGTTCGGCCCGGCCGCAATACCCCCCCGAAGATGCGCCGCCAAACGCTCCTATGTGGCGAGCCCCAGCTTGACGTATACTCTTTAATAGGATCATCGTGAGAACATCGATCGCATGGGCACTGCGGTATGGACGCGCTCGTTTACATCATTCCGTGGGTCTTGGCAAGCGTCCTCGTCGGGGTGATTGTCGGTTATTTCTTGAAGCGGGGACGCGGCGAGACGGCCGCGGCCACCGCCTTGGAGCGAGCGGAACAGGAGCGGCGGGCCACGCTCCAAGTCCTTGTCGAGGTGTTGAAGTCGATCGAACAGATCAACGGCGACGTGGAGACCCACAACTCCGAGATCCGCCAAACCGCGGACCAGGTGGGCAGCATGAAGGTCACTGGCGAGATGGTGACGGTGCAACAGGTGCTGCTGGAGCACATGAAGGCCCTGGCGGCTTCCAACAAGCGTCTCCAAAACGACCTGATTTGCAGCCGGTACCACATGGAGGAACAGGCGCGGCAAATCGATCAAATCCGCCGCGAAGCCTATACGGACGCCCTCGCCCAGGTAGCCAACCGCAAGGCGTTCGATGAAAAGCTCCACATGCTCCTGGCTGCCTGGAATCGCCATCGCCAGCCTTTCGTGCTGCTCCTGGCCGACATGGACCATCTGAAGCGGATCAACGATTCGCACGGCCATCGGGCGGGCGACCTGGTGATTCAAAAGCTCGGGGCGATGCTCCGACAAGCCGTCCGCGAAGGGGACTTCGTTGCCCGATACGGCGGCGACGAGTTCGCCATTCTCTTGCCCAACACCGTGCTGCCCGATGGCATCAACCTGGCCGAGGCCATACGCGGCAAGATCGCCGACCAGAGTTCCCAGGTCACCTTTCGCGGGGAAGAGGTGGCCATGTCGCTCAGCATTGGCGTGGCGGCGGTTGCCGATGGGGACGACGCCGGGTCGCTGATTCAGCGGGCCGACACGGCGTTGTACCGTTCGAAGAACCTCGGCCGCAACCAGGTCCAGGCCGAACCGCCGGGTGTGGCGGGCCGTCTGGCCAACGGTTGCCCGGCCGGGGTGGAGTCCGACGTTGGCCCACACCAGGTGTCCAAGGAGCCATGCGCCTCGGCGGCCGAATTGTCGGTCGGCGTCGTCCCGAATCTGGCCCCCGCCCAGCCCGTTCGCACCGTTGCCACGGCTGAAGTTTGATGAATCGGGCGCCCTGGAGGGCGCCCCCGTCCGCCGGACGTCCCCCTGCGGCGTTGCCAAGGCTGTGGTTTGCTGAATCGGCCAGCCTGTGCAGTGACCGAACGCGGGCCGACTTGCCAGCACCGCTTGGCGATGCAGTATTTCGGCACACGCTGCGCTGTCTTGCGACAACACACCGGGAAACAGTTGCTTTTGGGGTTAGGCCTCTAAGTGCTTTTCCCGCAAGGCGTTATGAATGCGAGCTGGAAGGCTGGTCGAATTTGGCACAAATCTTGCGGAAAATGGTTACCACGGGGGTGGTGAGCGTCGGGCATTTCACGCAGCTCGCTTCCGACCCGAAGGGAGAGCCTATGAAGGTCGCCTTTATGCCGCTCGGGGAGCCGCGGGGACGCGAGGCTATTCTGATCGAGCGATTTCCCGTCATCCTCGCGCGGCCCCAGCGCGGGGCGTTGCCTCCCGAGGCCTGGACGGTCAGTCCTTATCATTGTCGGATTGATTGGGAAAACGGCGTGCTCGTGGTCCGCGATCTGGGATCCAAGTACGGGACCTACGTCAACGAGTCGCGCGTCCGCGAGGCGTGCCTTTGGCCGGGCAGCAAGCTGACCGTGGGGCTGAACAGTTTTTTCGTTTGCTACACTCTCCCCGATCGGGGAGCTTCCACCGGGACAGGACCGGGGCAGGACGTGGGCGATCCGTCGGAACCGAAGGCCGAGCCCGAAATTTCCTCGGGGCCGTGTCTTGACATCCTGGAAGCTCCTGATATTTAATTTTCGTCGGGAAGCTTATCCCACGTTATACGCGTGCGCTTCATCATTGCCTGGGATCAGGTCATCGCACTGCCAAGGAGGGAACGCGGTCCAAGTGCGGTTTCCTCCATCATAACGCCTCGCCCGGCCCCAGGCCCGAGCGAGGCTTCCTTTGGACGTTCTACGCCTCGCGGACGATCTGAAGTCCCAGGGCCTTGGCGAACTCCTCCAGCGGTTCTTGGATGTCGCCGTAGACGGTCACGCGGTGCCAGCCAAAGATGTCCCACTGGTGGAACAGCTTGCCGATGTCGCCCCGCACGTCGCCCAACAATTGGGTGCGGCAGCCGCGGTCGGCGCTCAGGTTTCCGACCGCCTTGGCCTGGTGGATCACCATCTGCTTGTGGCCGATGCTCGTGCGGAAGCTCGTGGTCATGTAGCCTTCGGGCAGGAACGATTCGGCGCAGCATCCGCGAGGGTCACGGTTGTGGAGGGTGCGGATGCGGAAGGGATTGGCCGGTCCGCGCGGCCCGAAAACCTTCGTGTGCGCCATGCAGTGCGAGTAAACGATCTGGTTCTTCGACGTGTCCAAGGCCGGATCGGAGACGTAGCCGGCGCGTCCGGTGAGGATGCGGGCCATGATCATGCTGAGCGAGTCGTCGGGCATAGCCTCGCACACGCCTTGCCCTCCGTCGTCGAGCACCTGCATGAAGCCCAGGCAAGGATAGGCGGGCAACTGCCCGGTAGCGAACCCGCCCAGACAGTTCATGGTGATGCTGTCCGTGCCATATTTCTTGAACAAGGCGAGCATCGCCACGTAGACCCGGCCCGCCTTGTGGATCCATTCCGCGGTGGGCTCCATGACCTTCTGGGCCCGGGCCGACCAGCGGCGGGCCCATTCGGCTCCCTCGTCGGGATCGGCCTTTTCGTAGAGGGCCTGGAATTCATCAAAGCCGATGTAAAGGGCCTTCGCTCCCAAAAACTCCCGCCCCTGGCCCGCCGGCCCGGACCCGACGATCAGAAATTTCGATTCCTTCAGTCGCTTGAGGCACTCGCTGATCGGGGTCAGCGCCACCTTGTCCTCGAGGCACGTCATGTCGCCGACCTTCCCGAATGTCCGCCGATAGACCTCGTCGCACCGCTGGGCGAACACCGCGGGGGTCATGCCCGGTTTCTTGACGTCGGCAAAGACGCGGGCGACGGCCACCAGGTCGTCCAATCGCGTGGTCGATACCGCGCCGACCGGCAGCTTGTTCCGGACCAATCCGCTCAAACCCACGAGAAACACCCCCGACCCGCCCAGGTACTCGTCGGCCACCAGCGTCGGCTTGCCCAGCCTGGCGATTTGCTGCAAACAGCCGGTCAAACCCCAGTTCAACGTCACCGTGTAGACCAGGTAGCCGTCAACCGAGTCTTTCAGGGCAATGGCCTTTTGCACATCGGCGGGCTGGGGCACGACGACAGGAACGAACTCGACCTGCCGGCATCCTTGACCGAGCGCCGCAAGGATTTCCTTGTGTCGGGACTCGCAATCGTAACCGGGGTAGGGCCAGATTTCCCGCTCCGCGCTGTTGGAGAGAAACACCAAGGCCACGCGAACCTTGTTGGTTTCGGTCTCGTCCGCCGCACGGGCATCCGGCAGCAAGAGGCTGGCCGCCGCCACCGTCCCGCATCTTTTCAGAAATCCCCGTCGCCCCAGCCCATGAACGCATCCCAGACACCCCCTTCGATCATGGCCGCACATCGCCCTCGACCTCCCGAGATGGAACCTTGGTTCGTGCCTTTGAACGCTGAATGCAGGAATCCAGCTCCCCTAGCACCATATCAGATTCGGCGCTGGAGGCAAACGGCCGGAGGGGACCATGGCGAGACCCTCTGCCTGACCATCGGCCGAGCGTGTACGATGGATAGCGGAGGCCCCTGCATTGGGTGAATGATGAGGCGACGTTTTCTCAACAGGAGTGGCGAATCATGTCCGACGGCAGACGTACGCGACGGGAGTTCATCCGCGACACGGCTTCGGCGGCCGCCGCCGTGGCGCTGGGCTTTTCGGCCCCCGAGACGGTCTATCCAGGCAATCCGACCGGCAAGGACACGAGCAAAATCCTCAACTACAATCCCGACATGGAATACCGCCGCTGCGGAAAGACGGGACTGATGGTCTCGGCGGTGGCGTTGGGCGGGCATTGGAAGCGGGTGGTCAAGATCATTGGCGGCGAGGAGCCCGCCGGATGGATGACCATGGCCATCGGCCGGCCCGAGTTTCAGAAAAACCGGGCCGAGGTGGTCAGCCGCTGCATTGAACGGGGGATCAACTACGTGGACGCCTGCTGCGGGGAAGAGATCCTCGCCTACGCCCACGCCCTGCGCGGCCGGCGCGACAAGATGTACTTCGGCTACTCGTGGCACGTCAAGGAAAGCCGCTTTCCCGAGTGGCGCTCGGCCAAGAAGCTCAAACAAGGGCTCGACGAAGGCATGAAGGAGGCGGGACTGGACTATGTCGATCTTTGGCGAATCAGCCTCCTGGTGGATAGCCATCAACACACCGGCGCCGAGCTGGACGAAGTGGCCGCGGCGTTGGATTGGGCCAAGAAGACCGGCCGCGCCCGGTTCATCGGCGTCTCGGCCCACGACCGGCCGCACCTGAAAAAGATGATCGAGCAATATCCCCAGCAGATCGAAGTCATCCTCACGCCGTACACGGCCAAGACCAAGGTGGTCGAGGACGAAACCGGGCTTTGGGCGGCGATCCGCAAGGCCGACGTCGGCTGGTTCGGCATCAAACCCTTTGCCAGCAACTCGATTTTCAAGGGCGACGGCTCTCCCAACAGCCCGCACGCCGAGGCCGACAACCGGCTCGCCCGCCTCACGATCCGCGCCATCCTCTGCAATCCCGCGATCACCGCCCCGATGCCCGGCATGATTTCCGTCGATCAGGTGGACAACATCGCCTTGGCGGTCGTCGAACGCCGCCAGCTCGACCTGGAAGAAAAGGCGGAACTGGATCAAGCCACCGAGCGCGGGCTGGCCCAGTTGCCCGATCGCTATGCGTGGCTCCGATCCTGGGACTACATCTAGTCTGGCGGCGCTGCCGCGCGTCGAGTCCCCAGCGTCCGCAACGACGATCCGCGACGATTTCCTCGCTCGGATCAGGGATTCTAGCGCCAACCCGACGCCGGTTGCGGTCGCCTCCGCAAAACAGCGCCCGCTCGGCGAGTGTGTCCGGCGGCGTCTGGTCGGCGGCACGCCAGCGAGTTTTCCCGCCGCCTTGGGTCAACGATCAGGACATGCCAGATCCGGCGATGTGCAGGGGCGTCATCCTTTGGCGGCCAGCACGGCGCGGACCGATTCCAACATGCCAGCGGAGCCGAGCATCTTGTTCTTGTGGGCGATGTACTCGGCGTAGTTGGCCATGAACACCTTGCCGGAGGTGCGGAGATCGAAGTCCTCGGGCTTGTCGCGGAACACCTCGCGGAGCGTGGCGCACCAGACCAGGCGGCCGTCGGTGTCGATGTTGATCTTGCAAATCCCGAGCTTCGCGGCGGGAAGGTATTGTTCCTCGGGGACGCCGCTGGCGTTCTTGATCTTGCCGCCCGCCGCGTTGATCCGATCGACCCACTCCTTCGGCACGCTGCTGGAACCGTGCATGACCAAGGGGAAGTTCTTCGGCACAACCTTCTGAATCTCGGCCAGGCGGTCCATGCGGAGCCCCTGGGAACCGGAGAACTTGTAAGCGCCGTGGGAGGTGCCGATGGCCACGGCCAGCGAGTCGCAGCCGGTTTTCGCGATGAACTCGGCGGCCTGGGCAGGGTCGGTCAGGCAGACGCTGCCCACCACGTCTTCCTCGACGCCGCCAAGTTGGCCGAGTTCCGCCTCGACCACCACCCCTTTGGCGTGCGCCCGATCCACCACGCGGCGTGTGATCTCAATGTTCTTCTCGAACGGCTCGTGCGAGGCGTCGATCATCACCGAGCTGTAGAAGCCGCTGTCGATCGCGTCGTAACAGGTTTCCTCCGTGCCGTGGTCGAGATGGACGGCGAAGATGGCGTCGGGGAAAACCACCTCTGCGGTGCGGATCATCGCTTCGAGAAATCGTTTGTCGCTGTAGCTGCGAGCCCCCCGGGAGATCTGGATGATGAACGGGGCGCTGACGGCGGGGTTGGTCGGGTCGTCGTTCGACTTGACCTTTCCAAGGTTTCCGCGAAACAACCCGACGGTCTGTTCCAGGTTGTTGATGTTGTAGGCCCCCAAGGCGTACTTCCCGTAGGCGTGTTGGAATAGTTCGTTCGTCGTAACGATCATGGCGGAAATCTCCTTCAAGCGGTCAGCGGGCCGCACAACGACCTGTCCAGACCAAACCCTCAGCCTCCCAACCCGAGATTCTATCGGAAAGCCCCCGGGGCTGCTACGGCCCCCTTCGCTTACCCTGCAATGCGAAAACAGTCAACCCTTTCTTCCCAATAATCCCATTTTGACATTCGTGTGTTGTCACGCTCAGCCGCGACCGCTACAATCCAGCACCACCGGACTTTTGTGCCGGTGTTCTCCCGTCAAGGACGACGGCGCCATGATGACCGAGCCGATTTCCAGGGGTTCCCCCCTTTCTCAGGTGGAGCAACTCCAGTTTGCCCGAGACATCCTCCGATTGGAAAGTGAGACCATTGCTCAAGTGGCCAATCGGCTGGACGGCAACTTCTGTCGAGCAGCGGAGTGCATTTACCTATGTAGGGGGAGCGTTATTGTCACCGGGATTGGAAAAGCGGGGCATATTGCCCAGAAGTTCTCCGCGTCGCTGGCTTCCACGGGCACGCGCAGCCACTGGCTGCACCCCGCCGAAGCGATGCACGGCGATTTGGGAAGAATTCACCCCCTGGATATCGTAGTCATCTTGTCTCAAAGTGGCGAGACGGAAGAGGTTGTGCGGCTCTTGCCGTGGCTGAAGGATCTCGGGGTGTTGATGATTGCCATCACCTCGGACGGACAAAGCACGTTGGGCAAGGCCGCGGATGTGACCATTGCCCTTGGCCCGATGTCCGAGGCCTGCCAGTTGGGCCTGGCCCCGAGCACCAGCACCACGGTAATGCTCGCGGTGAGCGACGCCCTGGCGCTGGTTGTAAGCCGAATGAGGGGATTTACGCGGGAGGACTTTGCCCGATTTCATCCGGCGGGGAGCCTGGGACGAAAACTGAGCCGCGTGGAACACGCCATGAGGCCCCTGGAGCAATGCCGGGTGGCACGAGACTCTTTGTCGGTGCGCGAGGTTTTTGTTGCGTTGCGCGTGCCCGGCCGGCGGACCGGCGCGATCATGTTGGTGGGCTGCGACGGGCGACTCTCCGGCATTTTCACGGACAGCGATCTGGCCCGCCTGTTTGAACGCCGGCGGGACGGCGATCTCGATGGTCCCATCCGAAACGTCATGACCGCTCGGCCGGTTACGGTGCCGTGCGGGTCCATGCTGGTCGACGCGGTCGCCATCATGGCCCAACGCAAGATCAGCGAGTTGCCGGTGGTCGATCCACACGGAAGGCCGGCGGGCCTTTTGGACATTACCGACGTGGTGGGAATCCTTCCCCGATCGCCCGCCACGAACGATGGGCAAACGGCGTCGACCTTGACGGGGGGCGAATCTTCCGCCGCCTCCCTTGAGGGGAAACGGAATGCGGCGTAGACCATGATGACTTTGGAGCAACGCTGTCAATCCATCGAGCTGTTGTTGGCCGACGTCGACGGCGTGTTGACCGACGGTCGGATCGTTTTCAACAACCAGGGAATCGAGACGAAACAATTCCATATCCGAGACGGAATGGGAATCCGCCTGTGGCACAAGGCGGGATACCGATTCGGAGTCCTTTCGCTTCGGAGTTCGCAGGTGGTGAAGATGCGGGCGGCGGAACTCGACGTTCGCATCGTGCGTCAAGGAGCGGCGGACAAGCTGGCCACGACGAAGGAAATCCTGGCGGAAGCGGGCCTCTCGTTGCAGCAGGCCGCCTACCTGGGCGACGATTTGCCCGACCTGCCGGTGATCCGCGCCGTGGGCCTGGGGATCGCCGTCGCCGATGCCTGCGAAGAAGTGCGGCAGGCCGCGGCGTACGTCACGCGCTTGCCGGGCGGAACGGGGGCGGTCCGCGAGGTGATCGAAATGATCCTCAAGGCCCAAGGCCGCTGGGACGAGGTGATCCAGGTTTACACGACGTGAGTGATCCGCCGCCAGCGATCCGCTTGCCACCCTAAGAGGCGAATCGCCCGTCGGTTCAAACCCCAAGGCGCAAGGCGGACGGCGGAGGGTTCATGGCGGCAACCGTTCGCGGGGCTCTCCCGATTTTCGCGGCGAAGTCCGCGAAAATGGGACGATCCCCCTGGCCGGTGAGGAGACAAACGCATTTTTCGGCGCGAAATGGCCCGAAAAGCGAGCCAGTCCCCGGCCTGTCAACGGTACCTCATGGCGGAAAGCGGGAAGCGATGCCCCGGCTCGTTCGGATTTCGACGACTTTCGCCATCGTCGTGGCCGCGTACTGGGCCTATGCGCTTTGGGTCGTGCCGCGGATCGAGCCACCCATCAGCCGCCGCGCCGCTGGACCGGCCTCGTCGGCCCCCCTGCCGCCAATCGACCGGTTGATCGGGCTCCGCAAGTTGTTCCGGCCCGACGATTGGGAAGTCGGCCCCAACACCGTCGTTCTGGAAAGCGAGCAGGTCAAGTTCCTGGTTCCCGACCGCGAGTACGCCGGCGCCGCCGACGGCCGCACGGTCCGATTCGAGAAGTGCACGATCATCTTCACTCCCCATGGCGGCTCATCCGACGAGGCGGAGCGGATCCGCCAGGCCGTCGTCCTCCAGGCCGACAAAGGCGCCGAGCTGGAGTTTGACCAGCCGTTCGATCTGAAGCGGGGAAGCATTGGCCGATTGAAAGCCGCCCGGCTCAACGGCCGCATCGTCATCCGCGGTGAAGGCAAGTCCCCCGGTCCGGAAGACGACCTGTATGCCGTGACCCGCGACGTTCAATTGACGGAACAGCGCGTGTGGGCCCCTCATCCGATCGAGTTCACGTGGGGGCGGAGTTCGGGCAGGGGGGCGGAGATGCAGATCAAATTCGTGCCGGGCGACGTATGGGCAAGCGCCAGCAGTCACGGGCTGAATATCGCGGGCATCGAGTCGCTCGAGGTTCGCCGGCTGGAGCGCCTTTGCCTGGATCCGACCATGCTGACGGGGCAAGTGGCCAACGCCCCGTCCGCCAAGGGATCGGAGGCCTCCCTGCCGATCGAAATCGTCTGCCGCGGACCGTTCCGGTTTGATCTCGGCCAGCAGTTGGCCACCTTTGAAGACCGCGTGGACTTACGGCGCATCCATCCCGATGGTCCAGCCGACCAGCTCCACTGCGACGTCCTGGCGATCCAATTCGCCCCGCGCCGCGAAAACGCAAAGCCGGCGGCAACGCCCCATCCCGACGCGATCGCGTCCAAGGACGAACCCCGCGCTGGTCCGGCGGCCTCCGGAACGGCATTCGGGAAGGAGAAGGAGGCCGCTCCCGCGGGCAATCCGCGCGAGACGGAACCAGGGCGTCCCGGGTCTCGTGGTCCGCAAGGCCTCGTGGCCCTGGAAGTCCGCTTCGTCGAGGCCCGCGGGAATCCGGTGATCGTGCGCGCCCCGAGCCAGCGCCTCGAAGCCCGCGGCGAGGCGTTGAGGTACGATCCTTCGGAAACCCGCCTGGCGTTGGAGGGCAGCCGGGAGGTTTCGATCCAGCAGGAGACCAATGAAATCCGCGCCCGGCGGATCGAGTACCGGATGGGCGAGCCGGGCCGCCTGGGCGAGGCCTTGGCCGAGGGACCGGGCTGGCTTCGCGGCACGTTGGGCGAGAAGCTGGTCCAGCCGTTGCACGCCCAATGGAAAGGGCGGTTGCATTTTCGGCCCGACGAGCATCGCCAGCACGTGCTCTCGCTGATCGACGGGGCGGAGATGAACTACGGGGCGTTGGGCAAGCTGGAAGCCGCGGAGATTCACTTCTGGCTCAATGAGGCGGCCCACGCAGCCGTCGAGCCAACTCGCGCCCCTCCGAAAGCGTCCATGCAGCCGGATCGGATGCTCGCCCGAAATCAGGTCCACATGCAGGCTGCGCAGCTCAACGGCGTTGTCCGTCAACTGGAGGTGTGGTTTGAGCCGCCGTCCGCGGCGTCCGCGCCTCGTCCTTCGCCCACGCCCCCGACTGCGCCCCCGACCGCGTCGCCGCGAGCGCAGGGAGGTTCCGCGGCCAGTTCGGCCCTTCAGTTGGCTCGACACTTCCCGCGCGCCGCCCGCACCGCCTGGCGCGTGGCGACCGACGACAGCCCCTGGACCAGCCTGTTGGTTGCCCAGGCAGGCGCCGGAGGCCTGGCGGGTCTGCCGTCCGCGGACCCGGCCTCGGGCGTCGCCCTGGGGCGCCAGTTTCAAATCGAGGGAACCCTGCTGCGCGCCCGCGTGGCGGGCCTGGGCGAACGCGCCGAAATCACGGAGTTGATCGTCGAGGGCAATGTGCGGTTCGTGGAATCGCAGACGGCTCAACCGGGCGACAAGCCGCTGGCCGTCGCCGGCGACCGGATTCACGTGGTCGGCGCCGGCACGCCGCACGCCGCGGTCGGCGTGACCGGCAATCCCGCGCGATTCGAGGGACGCGGCCTGACGCTGGCGGGCTCGAACATCAATCTGAACGCCGGCACCAATCGGCTGTGGATCGACGGACCCGGCCGCGTCGAATTGCTCATGGATCGCGACCTTCAAGGTCGGCCGGTCGAACGCTCAGGGCCGCCGCATCCGTCCGGCGATCCGCTGGTCATTCAATGGCAGGACCGCATGGCGCTGGATGGTCGGACCGTCCGGTTCGACGAATCGGTGGTCGCGTCGTGCGGCCAGCAGCAGCTTCGCACCGAAACGCTCGAGGTGGGGTTTCGCGAGCCGATTCGCTTCAACGAGCCCAAGCAGGCCGCCCGGCCGGAGATCGAAACCCTGGTCTGCCGCGGGCGCGTCCTCTTGGAAGGAAGCGAAGGCGAAGGCCCGGCCAAGGCGGCGATCGAACGCGTCGATGTCGTCGATCTGGTCCTGAACCGGTCGACGGGCGTCGTTCGCGCCAGCGGGCCGGGGCGGGTGATCTCCGTGCGGCGTCACTCCGCGCAGACGCCCTTGGCAAGCCCCCTGGCGCAAGGTTCGGCGCCGGAAGGCTCGTCCGCGCCGCTGATCTATTTGGACGTGCGGTTTCAACGGGAATTGACCGGCAATCTCATCCAGCGGCAGATGGTTTTTCACGAGCAGGTCCGTTGCACGTATGTCCCCGTCGCCTCGTGGGACGCCAGGTTCGACGACGACAGCCCCGAGGCGATCGGCCCGCACGGCGCGACGCTGACCTGCGACCGGCTGGCCGCCACGCAGCTTGCGGCGCCGGGCGCGCGGGAACGGGCGTGGGCGCTGGAAGCCGAGGGAAACGCCCGCGCCGAGGGCCAAACCTTCATGGCCCAGGCCTTGCGCATGACTTTTGATCAGGCGAAGGGGCTCTTGGTGCTGGAAGGCGACGGGCGATCCGACGCGACGCTGTATTTGCAGCAACAGCCCCATCAGCGCCGCGCCTCGCAGCAGTCGCGGAGGATCCTCTTCTGGCCCGCCACGAAACAATTCGTCCTGGACGGTTTCCGCAGCCTGGAAATCCCGAACCTGCCGGCCGGCCCCAGCCGCGGCGGACCGCCCCCGCCGGGCCGTCCATGACGCTTGAGCAAGCGGCCGAACATTCAAGGGATCGAGCCCACCCCAGCAAACAGGAGAGCCAAGGCGTGAAGACCCTCATTCCCGAAAACGAATTGCGGCAAGGAATCGCACGAATGGCTGGAGAGATTCGCGCCCACTACGCTGGCAAGCCGCTGACCCTCGTGGGCGTCTTTGTCGGAAGCATTGTCTTGTTGGCCGACTTGATTCGGTTGCTGGATATGCCGCTGCGGGTCGAACTCCTGCCGTCGCGCCACGGCGGCGAGGGGACGAACAAGCCGGGACCCGTGGTGGTCGATCCGGATCTGCTGGTCAGCGACATTCGCGGACGCGACGTGCTGCTGGTCGACGACATCTTCGACACCGGCGACACGATGTGGGAACTGATTCCGCAACTCGATGAATTGGGGCCGGAAACCGTCCGGGTCGCCGTGCTCCTCCGAAAACAGGGGCGATGCCGCGTCCCACGCCAGCCCGACTTCGTCGGCTTCGACATCCCCGACGCCTTCGTGGTCGGCTACGGGCTGGATTACAACGATCGTTACCGCCATCTGCCGTACATCGCGGCCCTGGAACCGCAAGAAATGAGCGAGTCGGCGGGCTAGAACGCATGGGGCCTTCAAGGGTTCGGCTTGGGGCCTTGGTCGCCGACGCAACGCATCCCAGGCCGCGAACCCCAGCCCTCAACCCCCGCTTCTTAAGCCTCAAACCCTGTGGCACCCCATGATGCCCCGACGCATCCTCCAGATCATTCCCACGCTCGACCAGTCTGGGGCGGAGAAGCAGTTGACGCTCTTGGCGAGGGGCCTGCCCCGCGAGGAGTTCGAGGTCCACGTCTGCGCGTTGACCCGTGGCGGACCGCTGGAGTCGGACCTGGCCGCCGCCGGAATCCCCGTCGCTGTGATCGGCAAGCGTTGGAAATTCGATCCGCACGCCTTCGGGCGCTTGTGGCGTTACATCCAAAAACTCAAGCCGGATCTGGTTCATACGTGGCTTTTCGCCGCCAACGCGTATGGCCGGGCGGCGGCGCTTCTGGCGGGCGTGAAGCGCCTGGTGGCCGCCGAGCGGTGCGTCGATCCGTGGAAGAGCTGGGAACTCGGGTTCGATCGCTATCTCGCCAGGCACACGGCGCGGATTGTGGCCAACAGCCAGGGGGTCCGCGACTTCTACGTGGGCCAAGGGATCGACGCCGAGAAGATCGAGGTCATCCCCAACGGAGTCCCTCCCGCCCCGCCGTGCTCCACGACGCGACAAGAGATCCTCGCCGAACTCGGGCTTCCGGAGGATGCCCGGATCGTGGGCCTGGTCGGGCGCCTGTGGCCTCAGAAGCGGGTGAAGGACGCGATTTGGGCCGCGGACCTGCTCAAGGTGATCCGCAGCGACGTCTACCTGCTCATCATCGGCGACGGGCCGCACCGCCAACGCCTCGAAAAATTCCGCGACCAGTGCGAAATCCGCGACAAAGTGCGGTTCCTCGGCCACCGGCGCGACGTGCCGCGGCTGATGCCCCATTTCGACGTGCTCTGGTCGCCCAGCGCCTACGAGGGCCAGTCGAACACGATCCTGGAGGCGATGGCCGCCGCCGTGCCGGTCGTGGCGACCGACATTCCAGGCACGAGGGAACTGGTCGTCGACGGCCAGACCGGCTACCTGGTCGCCACCGGAGGATGGCCGCCCAACGCCGCCACCGTCAACAAGACCGTGGCCGCGGGCCTGGCGAAATACACGTTGCGCATCCTCGACGACCGCGCGTTGGCCCAGCGATTGGCGGAGGCCGCCCAAAGGCGCGTCCGCGAAGAGTTCAGCGTCGAAAAGATGGTCGCCCGCTACGCGGACTTGTACCGGCGTCTGCTCGCCTAACTCGCTTTCGACGCTTGCGCAAGGTCAGCCCCGCACGGCCGGTCGTTTTCTTGACTGCGGTCAATCGGGCAGGGTAACGGTCAAGGCGGTCGCCGGCCGGTCTTGCAGGTTTCGCCAGGCAAGCGGGCCCGAAGACGCCGGAACCAGCACGGTTTGACCGGCCTCAAACCGACGGCGGTATGCGCCGTCTTCCGCGCGAAGCTCGGCCTGACCCTCGATCAGCAGCCAAACCGACATCTGTCCCGAACGAGGAACTGCCAGCTCGCCTGCCATGCGATGCCGTTCGATGCGGAAATACGGGCATTGGACGAGAATCTCGCCTGTCGCGTCGTGGGATGCGATCGGAAGAGGCGTCGCCTGGATCGGCTGCACAGGTCCGGCCGGCCAGGCGATGGATCTCAGGGCGGCCTCGCGGTGCAGGGCCCGCGGCTTTCCGTCGGGGCCGAGGCGGTTCCAGTCGAACAATCGAAGCGTGGCGTCGCTCGATTGCTGCACTTCGGCCAAGAGCACCCCCCCGCCCACGGCATGGACCGTCCCGGCCGGCAAGAACACGCAGTCGCCCGCGCGCGGCGTGAAGCCGTGAAGGCACTCGACGACGGTTCCGGCGTCGAGGTGTTTTGCGAGGTCGGCCGGGGTTGTGCCCGCTTTGAGACCGGCGTAGATCCGTGCGTCCGGCTCGGCCTCGAGGACCACCCACGCCTCGGTCTTGCCCGACTCGCCGCCCAGAAGCTGGCGGGCGGTGGCGTCGTCAGGATGGACTTGCACCGACAGCAGGTCGCGGCAGTCCAGGAACTTGATCAGCCAGGGAAACTTCGCGTCCTGGGGAATGTTGCTGCCCGCGATCTCCGCCCGATGACGCTCCCAAAGCTCAGTCAGCGTCATGCCTTTCAGGGGACCTTCGGCCACGCGGCTGACGTGGTGCGGATGGGCGCTGAGTTCCCAGGATTCGCCGAAACTGCCTTCGCCTGGGAGTTTCTTGCCCAACCGATGCTCCAGCAGGCGTCCGCCCCAGATCATGGGGCGGAGATACGGTTCGAAAACAAGGGGGCCTATCGGCATGATGCTGCCACCGTCTTCAGACCATGCTGTCGGGGCGCGATGTCGGGTATCCGACGGGCTCAGACCGTCTTGATATGGACTCGAAAGAAGCGGTAGATGCACTTATCCGCAAGGAGCATCCTTGCTTCCTCCGTAACAATCGCGCTTGCGGTCGGTCGAATCGCTGTACGAAGCACATGGAGGTCTTCTGGCGGGTAACGGCACTTGCCGCACGCCAATTCTTGATCGGCGTTTTGCCATTTCGCCCAGTTGAGCAAGGAGCGATCGGGATCTGCCAGGAGCGCAAAGAAGGCCCGAACGAAATCGTTCCTCGGGCTTCGGACGTGCTGGTTGTACTCATGAAGAAGCTTCCTGCTGTACAGGGCGACGGCATGTCGATCGCGAATGGCGCGCAACAGGCGGACTCGCCTGGCGAGCAACGACCTCTCACGAACGTCCCCCGAGATCGGGGCGTTGGCTTTTTGCAGTACGCAGGTATCGATCACCAGTTCCTCCGGCATCCCTAGCCTTCCTCCGCCCGCGTCTCGGCCATGCCTTCGAGAATCGCCATGCGTTCCTCGGTGGCCTCCTCCATGAAGCCTTCGGGCCAGTTTCGAATCTGTCCTAATTGATCGACTTCGAGGGGAATCGCCTGGCTCGCGCCGTCGCGGTCCTTCTTGACGTAGATCACGCTGACATCGGACGGAGAAAGCAGGGCCCTCCGTCCATTGACCGGAATCAGCGAGCGCCGAATCCGCAGCAAGAGATTGTCGCTGTGAGTTTCGGCAATCACTCGCCGACCGCTGCGCGCCAGCGCCATCAGGAAGTCCGCCATGCCAAGTTGCGCATCGGGATGCAAGTGGATCTCTGGCTCTTGCACGATGAAGGTTGCGCCCGCCGGTGTTCGCAGCCCCTCGACGAAAACGGGAAACGCCTGGCCGATTCCGAAACCCACGTCGGCAAAGTTCGCCCACCGTCCCGAGTCCGTGTCCTTCATGCGCAACTCAAAGATGCGCGCCGACTTTGAGATCCGTTTCAGAGGAAGAAGCCGCACGTGGCCGACGGTCCTTAGCCACCTGTTGACCGCGTGGAACAATTCGCCTCGCTTGCGGCCGCGACGCACCATGTCGTCGATCAGCGCGTCGACGACGGACTCTCCGGTCGCGTCGATCGCCTCCAGGGCACGTCCCTGATATTCATAGCGCCGCAGGGGGTGCCGTCGGAAAGCACCGACCGCCCGCATGGTGCGCAGGCTCTCCTCCAGGGCCATTAGTGCCCTGGCAGCAACTCGCCGACTCGCATCATGCTTTTCCGTCGGACGCCCGCGGCGCGGGGGTTCCTCCCCGATCAACGGAAAGAACCGCTTGAACGTGAAGAGGATGTTCGCCCTTTTCTCGAGACCGTGCGACTTGCCTCCCAAAAACAGCTCATAAGGGCCGCCCCTTCCTCGAGAACGCCGGATCTCCAGCGGATCGACGGAAGGGTGCACCACCCGTAATTGAACCAACCGCGGCTGCTGCGGTTCTTCAGAACTGAACTCCAGGAAAATCGTCGCCGGTTCATTCTCTCCGACGAATGTGACGTCGAATTCCATCGAGACGTCTTCTTTCAGCCGATGCTGATGCACGATATCCAGGTAGCTGCCCGCCGGGTAGAGGTCGCCGCGAAGATCAAGGCGTTGGCCGTAACCCGCTGAATCCAAGGTCTGCCGCAGCAACAACAAGCTTTGCACAATCGACGATTTCCCGGTGTTATTCCGCCCGAAAATCAGGGTCAGCGGAGCCAGGGGAATATCTCGGCTGTCGCGGAAGCACTTGAACTGGCGCAGCCTGATGCGTGTGATCGGCATCTCATTGAGCCTCGCAATTCACGGAGCGTTGTCCGATGAAGGGAACGTCCCTTATGTCAGACCTCCTCCGGAATGACCCACGGCCTGCGATACTCCCGTTTGAAGAGCTTCATCGCCTCGGGATTGTCGCGGATGTGTTCGGTCTTGGGGTCGATCACGAGCTTCTGGCCGCCGAGGCGGTAGCTGATGTTGGCGTAGTGGATCAACAGGGCGCTGCGGTGGCCGTGTTCCACGTCGGCGTTGGGACGCTGGCGCGAGCGGATGCACTGGATGAAGTTCTCCTTGTGCTCCGGGTCGGGGAATTTTCCGTTGTCCTGGTCCTTGATCACCGGCTTTTCGGACTTGGGCCGCACGAAGACCTGCCAGCCGCCGCCGTGCCGGCCGACGTACATCAGCCCCTTGTCGCCGTAGATCTCGATCCGCGTGGCGCACTGCGGCCAGTAGGGATACTCGGTGAGCGACTCGCGAATCTGCGGCGAGATCTTGAGCATGTACGGCGTGTACAGAGTCAACTCGAAGGTCATCAACAAGCCGGGGTACTCCCACACGGCGATTTGCGTGTCGGGCGTTTCCGCGGCTCCCGTCGAATTGAACCGGCCGCCCGTGCTGTAAACGCTCTTGGGCAGATCGACGCCCATGAGCCAGCGGGCCAGATCGATCTGGTGGCTGGCGTCGTTGGCGATGTCGCCGCCCGAGTAACGCCACAGATGGTGCCAGCCGATCAGGAACGTGCGGTTGAAGCGGGCCTCGGGCGCGGGGCCGTTCCACATGTCCCAATCGAAGCCCTTGGGCGGATCGCTGTCCTTGTCCTGCTGGAAGTTGCCCCACTCTTTCTGGTTGAACACGCGGCAAAGGTGGATCTTGCCCAACTTGCCCGAGGCGATGTACTCCCGGGCGCTCATGTTGTACGCCGCGCTGCGGTTCTGCGTGCCGATCTGGACCACGCGTTTGTATTTTCGGGCCGCCTCGACCATCTTCTGGCCCTCCCAGCAGCTATGCGTGGCGGGCTTTTCCACGTAGACGTCCTTTCCGGCCTGACAGGCCCAGACCGTGGTCAAGGCGTGCCAGTGGTCGGGCGTGGCGGAAACAATGGCCTGGACCGACTTGTCGTCCAGGGCCTTGCGGAAATCCTGGACGACCTTGGGCGGCTTGGATTGCCGGGCAGCCAAGGTCTTGGCGAGGGTTTCGGCACGGTTCAGGTCGGGATCGCACACATAGGCATACTCGCAGTCGCCCCGTTCGGCGAAGCCCGCCGCCAGGTTGCTGCCCCGTCCACCCGCCCCCACCGCGGCCAGAACGACCTTGTCGTTGGCCGCAGCGGCGGAAACGGATCGCGAATCCTTGAGGATCGTCGCGGCCGCGGCCAGTCCCCATCCGGCGGCATGGGCGTGTCCAAGAAATCGTCGGCGATCGAAGGTCTTCATGGCTTTCAACGCTCCCTCAAAGGAAATCGCAAGAAAACGGCGGGCATGGTGCGAGCCAAACGACCACGATTATCCGCCCGACGCAAAACCTATGTCAAGCAGCCAACGCCGCTGGGGAAACCGTGCCCGCTCGGCGAAGACCGCCCCCGTCCTATCAGAAGAAAAAACAGACTCCTCCGTGAGGCGTGCGAACGGCCGCACTCTCTCGATTTGGGGAGGTGGCCGACCTTCAAACGGGGTTTGCCTTCACGAGACAAGCGCCAGGCCATTTCCCAGGTTTCCTTGACAACAGACATGGCCCTGCCGGTTGGCAACAGCGCGATGGAGGGCCGCTGCGTGCCTCGCGCCCTCGCAATCAAGGGCGGCGATGAACCCCATGGTCTCCAGCGGTTGCAGACACGCTCCGGCCCGATATAATCACGCCGAGGATCGGGCACGAGCCCAGCATTCCTCCGGCTACGAGGAAGCATTCATGGCCATCCTGGGGGTGAATATCGATCATGTGGCGACGCTCCGCCAGGCCCGGCGGACTTACGAACCGGACCCCGTCTGGGCGGCCGCGCTGGCCGAACTGGGCGGCGCCGACGGGATCACCTTGCACTTGCGGGAGGATCGCCGCCACATTCAGGATCGAGACTTGGAAATCCTTCGCCGAACCGTGAGCGTGAAATTGAACCTTGAAATGGCCTGCAACCAGGAAATCCTGGAAATCGCTTGCCGGGTGCTGCCCGACCAGGCCACGCTGGTTCCGGAACGGCGCGAGGAAGTCACCACGGAAGGGGGGCTGGATGTCGCTGGCAATTTCGCCCGGGTGGCCGAGGTCGTTAAGGCGCTTCGCGGTCACGGCGTGTCGGTAAGCTTGTTCCTGGATCCCGAATCCCCACAAATCGAAGCCGCCGCGAAATTGCAAGCCGATGCCGTCGAACTGCATACGGGTCGGTATGCCCGGGCCAAGCCGGGCCCGGATCGGGATCGAGAACTTGCCGCCCTGGTGGCGGCCGGCGCCCTGGTTCGATCAGCAGGCATGGCGCTCCACGCCGGTCATGGGCTGAATTATCAAAATGTCCGTCCGATCGTGGCCATTCCCGAAATGCACGAATTGAACATCGGCCACAGTATTGTTGCCCGGGCCGTGATGGTCGGCTTCCAACAGGCGGTCCGAGAGATGAAGGAATTGGTGAGCCATGCCTACCCGAGCTGAACAGTTTGCCGGTCTGTCCGTTGCGTTGATTACCCCTTTTCGGGATGGGCAGGTGGACCTCCATGCGCTGAAGGAGCAAGTCGAATTCCAGATCGAGGCCGGAACGACGTGCGTATGCCCGGTGGGCACGACCGGCGAATCCCCCACCCTTTCCCACGCCGAGCACGAACGCGTGATCGCCGCCGTGGTTCAGGCTGCGGCCGGGCGGATCAAGGTGATGCCTGGAACGGGATCCAATAGCACGTCCGAGGCGTTGCGTCTGACCAAATGGGCGGCGAAGAGCGGGGCTGACGCGGCCCTGGTGGTCGCCCCCTATTACAACAAGCCAACCCAAGAGGGGTTCTACCGGCATTTCAAGGCCCTGGCCGAGGCGGTGGATATCCCCATCTGCGTCTATAACATCCCCGGTCGCACGGGAAAGAACATCGAACCGGAGACGATTGCCCGAATGGCCGAGCTTCCCAATATCGCCATGGTCAAAGAGGCTTCTGGATCGATGGACCAGGCATCCCAAATCATTGCCATGACCGATCTTACCGTTCTTAGCGGAGACGATAGCCTGACCCTTCCGCTGATGGCGATCGGGGGCCGCGGCGTCATTTCGGTCGTGGGGAACATCGTGCCCAAGGATATGATCGCCCTGTGCCGGGCGTTTGACGCCGGCGACATTGTCGAAGCCCAACGCTGGCACAAGCGACTCTTTCCACTCTGTCGCGACATGCTCGGTCTGGCCACCAACCCTATTCCCATCAAGGCCGCAATGGCCATGCTGGGCCGCGACACAGGCGAACTGCGCATGCCGCTGACGCCGCTCTCGGCCAACGAGGAGGCACGCTTGCGCAAGACGCTTACCGCGTATGGATTGGCTGTGACGGCCTGAACAAGATGCGCGGTTTTTTCGGAATCTTCTCATTCCGCAAGCGGCAATAGACGAAAAGTAGGACCAGCGTCCCTTGTCCTTGGTGGTCCTCAGGTCCCGCGTGCCGCCCATGCCGCCTAGGGTCTCGATCCTCATCAGCACCTACAACTCTCCAGAGTGGTTGTCCCTGTGCCTTTGGGGTTATGCAGGGCAGACGTTCCGAGACTTCGAGTTGATTGTGGCCGACGACGGCTCCACGTTGGCAACCGCCCAGGCGATTCACCGGATCCGTCGCGAGGCGGGTCTTGAGATTCGCCACGTTTGGCAAGAGCACCGTGGCTTCGGCAAGTGCGCGATCCTCAATCAAGCGATTCTGGTCGCCTCGGCCGACTACCTGATTTTCACGGACGGCGACTGCATTCCGCGGTACGACTTCGTCGAGCAGCACGTGCGGTTGGCCGAGCCGGGGCGGTTCCTCTCGGGCGGGGCGGTTCGGCTGCCGAGGAACGTGAGTCGGGCGATTGGGTCCGAGGATGTCGTGAACCGCAGGGCGACCGACCCCCGGTGGCTCGCGTCCCGAGGACTAGCCGCCGGACGAAGCCGGTGGACGCTGGCCGCGGGCAGGCGCTTGGCGTGGCTCTGGGACCAGGCAACGACCACCAAGGCCACGTTCAACGGCGGAAATGCCTCGGTTTGGAAAGAGAGCGTCTTTCGGGTCAATGGGTTTGACGAGACCATGGGCTATGGCGGCGAGGACCGCGAGCTGGGCGATCGACTTGCCAACCTCGGCCTTCGCGGAAAGCAGATTCGTCATCGCGCGGTCTGCGTGCACCTGGATCATGACCGCACTTACGTCGATTCCGCCACGTTGGAACGCAACCTCGCCCTGCGTCGCCAGACCCTGAGAACACGCGCTGCCTGGACGCCTCACGGGATCCGCAAGGGATTCGTCTCGTTCGAGCACTATCTGGAAAGCGTGCGCGAGGCTGCCAGGGCGAAGCGATTCCGCGCTGCCGCCTGACCGTTGGCGCGGAGCCGTTTGGCCAAATGGCCTCCCGACCGGCGAAGACCGACCAGCCGCCCGCCCGTCCACTCGCTCCGCGACGCCAACACTTGCCGACTCCGCCCCGCAAGTCCAACGGCGCAAGCCGAACAGAGTTCAGGAGGCGCGCAGCAACGGAGGGGCCAGCGGCGATGCCGCGGTCTGCGGCTCGGGACACACCGGCCGGGGGCCTGGCAGGAGCCTGCGCAGGCGGCGCAGCAGGCCGCGGATTCCCCGAGGCTTGGCCGCATTGAGTCGGATCCCCACGGCGAATCGCCGATCCTCGTCGGGCACGGAAAGGAAATCGAGAATCTGACGCTGCCCGTCCAGGGCATTGAGCGCTTCGATGGGAAAAACGCGAAACGACGCCGGATAACGGGACTGGAGTTCCTCCGCGCGGCGGTAGTACTCATCCCAGTACTGGCCGATCGCTTGTTCCTTGGTGGATGCGCGGTACTTCGGGAAGCACTGATCCCAAGGGCTGTGTCTCCACCGGACACCGTCATGGGCCATCCAGTGGTTTTTTCGCGGGGTTTTCTTGACGAAGCTGGCGATGGTCTCCTCGCGATCGCGCTGGAGGCACACGAACCGTGCGGAAAGATACACGGAGAGGATGCTTTCCACGTAAGGCAGGTAATAGCTCGCCACGTCGCCCACCAGGCGCAAATCGCTGTTTGACGGCAAGTTCCGAAGGATGTTCCAGACGGTCGGGTCGCCTTCTTCCCAGGCAACGGAGGGGCCAAACAGTTCGTGGGAAACCCGGGCACGATTCTGGCTATTGAGCAAGGCGGCGAGCGAACGGGTGCCGCAGCGTCCCGACCCAAGACCGATGACGAGTTTTCGACGGTGCGGCATCAGACCTTTTTTCCAGCAAATAGAGGTCACTGCCCGAGAGGCCGGCCCCCGCCGCGGCCTTGGATACGGCTGGCCCTTGTTTCGGCATTCGCGCGACGAAACAAGAGCAAAAAGTCCCGAAAAGAGCGTCCATGCAAAGCCTCCCCACGGAGAGGTACTGCGAAGCCACCCCCTATGTTGACGGGTTTGGGTGCGGCCGCCCATACGGATTGATGGCCCGCGATGCAGCCGTGGAAGGTGGCAAGTCTTGCGAAGGCGGCGGGCGTCCTGCCGTATTCGCGTGGCGATCGATCCTACCAGCGCCGAGGCGATTTGCGTTCGGCCGAGGGAAACGTTATTATCAGTTTTTACAGAAACAATGTAGATACCACCGCCGCGATGCTTCATCCAGGGGTGGGGATTCCAGAAGGCGCGAACAAGATGCCCGAGGCATTGGTGAGTCCGGCAGGCATGCGGATCCTTCGGCTTCTGGTGGGGAGGCCGCCGCAGACGATTACCGACCTGATCCGGGCGATCGGTGTGACGCGAACCGCCGTGTCCGAGCAGCTCAACGAGCTGGTGGCCGCCGGGTTGGTGGTTCGGACGATGGAACGTCTGCCCGGACGGGGCCGCCCACGCTATCTGTACGCGGCCACGACGAACGCCCTGATGCTTCTGTTTTCGCGAGGGCAGGAGTTGGTCATCCCGTCGATTTGGCGGGCGATCGAACAGGCCGGCGGGCGCGAGTTGACGAGGAAGGTTCTGAAGCGGGCGGCGCAGGCGGTGGTCGACCATTACCGGCCGCGGATCACCGGCCGGACGGTCCGCGAGCGGCTCCACCAGATCGCCGAGGTCTGGTCCGAGGAGGGACACCTGGTCGACGTCATCGAGGACGAGCAAGGCCGCCTCTTGCTGCGCAAACGGAGTTGCGGCTTCCTGAGCATGTTCGAGGAGAGCCGAACGATCTGCCACCTCGACTTGGAGGTGATTTCCAGCCTCGCGCAGGCCTCGCTGAGGCACATCGAGTGCCGCCACGATGGCGATCCTTGCTGCACGTTCGAAGTCGTTTCCGCCGGAAGGTAGGCTGCGGATGTCCCGAGCGGTCTGGTTGCTTGCGGCGGTGCTGTTGCTGGCCGGCCTTTGGCTGGCGGCCGATTGGTGGATTGGATTGCCGGAGGGGGCGAGGGCCGAGTACGTCGGCCGCGAGGCATGCGCGACATGCCACCCCAAGGAAACCGAACTCTGGCTCGGCTCCGACCACGACCTGGCCATGGACCTGGCGACGCCGGAGACCGTCTTGGGCGACTTCCACGATCGCCAATTGGATCATTTCGGCCTGATTTCGCGGATGTTCCGTCGGGAGGACGGGGCGTACTGCGTGGCCACGGACAACCGCGAGGGCAAGATCGAGACCTTCGTCGTCAAGTACGTCCTGGGCTATCGGCCGCTACAGCAATACCTCGTGGAGTTCGCCGACGGTCGCGTTCAATGCCTTCCGGTGGCCTGGGACACCGAGGGCAAGCGGTGGTTTCACCTCTATCCCGACGAACCGATCCCGCACACCGATCCGCTGCATTGGACCGGCCCGATGCAGAACTGGAACTATATGTGCGCGGAATGCCACACGACGAACCTCCGCAAGAACTACCGGCTGGCCGACAACACGTACCACACGGAGTTCTCGGAGATCGACGTGAGCTGCGAGACCTGCCACGGTCCGGGCAGCCTTCACGTGCGGCTCGCCGAGAGTTGGTCGCCGTTTTGGGACCGGCGGCTCGGCTACGGTCTGGCCCGGCTCAAGGTCCCCGACCACCGCGTGCAGATCGATTCCTGCGCCCCCTGCCACGCCAGACGGCGCGTTGTCTATTCCGGTTTCCTGCCCGGCGACAAGTTTCTCGACTACTATTTGCCCGAATTGCTCGAGGCGAACTTGTACCATGCCGACGGGCAGATCCTCGACGAGGTATATGAGTACAGTTCGTTCTTGCAAAGCAAGATGTTCCACCAGGGCGTGCGGTGCACGGACTGCCACGATCCCCACTCGACGGTGGTGAAATTCGCCACGCCCGAGACGCGAGGCCGTTTTGCCGACAACCGTCTCTGCGGCCAGTGCCACTTGCCGACGAAGTACGACGCGGTCAGCCACCATCATCACCCGGACGCCTCGAAGCGGGGCACGGCGTGCGTCGAGTGCCACATGCCGGACCGGCACTACATGGTGGTGGATCCGCGGCGCGACCACAGTTTTCGGATCCCCCGGCCGGACTTGACCGTGGCGTTGGGCGTTCCCAACGCGTGCAACGGCTGCCACCACGACGCGGCGAAGGGCGAGACCGCCCCGTGGGCCGTGGAACACGTCGAGAAGTGGTACGGCAAGAAGAAGGAGTTGCCGCACTTCGCGTTCGCCTTGGACGCGGGGCGGCAGCGCAAGCCGGGTGCAGTCGATGCGTTGACGGCGCTGGTCGAGCGTCCTGACACGCGGGCGATCGTTCGCGCCACGGCCGTGGCCCTCCTGGGGGAATTCGCGGAGGAGGCCGCCCGGAAGGCGGTCCGCGCCCAACTCGACCATCCCGAGGCGCTCGTCCGGGCCGCCGCGGTGCGGGCGTTGGAATCGGCGCCGGTGGACGAGATTTACCCGCTCCTCGGCCCGCGCCTGAGCGATCCGGTCCGCGCGGTGCGCATCGAGGCCGCGCGCTTGTTGACGCGGCTTCCCGGCAGCCGGTTCAGCGAGATGGATCGCGCCGCGTTCGGGCGAGCCCTCGACGAGTACGTGGTCGGGCAACAAGCCCTGTCGGATCAGCCTGGATCGCATCTCAATCTGGGGGTGGTGTACGGCAATCTTGGGCGGCTCGCGGACGCCGAGCGAGAGTACCAGGCGGCGTTGAACATCGATCCGCATTTCGTCCCGGCGCGGATCAACCTGGCCATGCTTTACGACCAGAAGCAGGACAAATCGCAAGCCGAAAAGCAATTCCGCGCGGCGATCGAGATCCTGCGACGGCAAGTGGCCGACACGGAACGCCAGGCGAAAGCGACCGCGGCCGCGATGGCGGCGCCGTCGGCCTCGCGACCGGCGGCCAACGCCGCGTCCGCGGCCAGCTCGCCCGCCGAGGCCTCCCGTTATGTTCCCGTCTTTGCCGCCAGGCCCAGCGCGAGCGATCGTTCCTTGCAGCATTTGCTGGAACAGTTGCGCCAGCAGCTCGGCGAGACGCATTACTCGCTCGGGCTGCTTCTGGCCGAGGACGAGAAGCGGCTCGCCGACGCGGCGGAGATGCTCGCCGTCGCGGCGAACTCGCTGCCTGGCAACGCGAGGGTTCACTACAATCTCGGCCTGGCGCGGCAACGACTAGGCCAGGGCAAGGCGGCCGAAGAGGCCCTGATTGCGGCCTGCCGGCTGGCCCCGAGCGATCCGGACTACGTTCACGCCCTGACCGTGTACTATTCGCAGAGCGGGGACTGGGGCAAGGCTCGCGTGTGCGCCGAACAGTTGGTGCGGCTCGCCCCGGCGAACCCGGCCTATCGCGCATTGCTCGAACTGGTGCAGCGTCAAGGAAGATGACGTCTTTCGGGCCTGGGGCGGATCGCCCCCCCAAACACCCGTTCCAACGCCGCGGCCGCGTGCTCGGCCAAGAGCCGGTTTCCTTGCGCGTTGGGGTGCAGCCCGTCGTCTTGCGTCAGAAACGGACCCGATGTCCACTGACCCGGCGGCATCGTGGGGCTTTGGAGCAAGAGCCGTCGAATCGCCGTGTCGGGAATGAGTTCCAGGCGGTGTCGCCGGGCGAGCTGGCGTTCCATCCCCCAATAGGGGTCCGAGAAGAAGCCGCGGGGAATCTCCATCAAGATCACCTCCGCCCCGAGCTGGCGGCAAGCGACGATGATTTGCTCGAGGTTGTCCTCGACGACCTTGCGGGCTTCGCCCTGGACGAAGTCGTTGCCGCCGAGTTCCAACACGACGGCTTGCGGCTCGGCGAGGGCCAGCCGATCGAGCAGCCCAAGCGCCTGGCGCGAGGTGATGCCCGGTTGGCCCAGGTTGACCACGGGAATGGTAAGGAGTTTGGCGAGGACTTCGGGATAACCGCCGTGGGGCGGGCCCATCGAAGTCATGCTGTCGCCGAGGCAAACCACCGGCCTTCCCGGCGAGACGGCGAGGCCGCGCGGTCCCCGAACGCCGGCGTGCCAGTCCAACGCCATGAGGGCCCACGCCGCCCACAGGACGAGCGCCTGCGCCCACGCCATGGCCCGGCGAGCCCAGCCGATTTGGCTTTGCTGCGCCAACCAGCCTGCCACCAGACAACTTGCGGCAACCCCGGCGATCAACAGCAGTCCCGGCGTCCACGGCAGCCGCTTGATGAGGACCACCAGGGCGCAGGCCACCAGGGGCCCCCAGGCGGCTTGCAACCGCAACACGCGGATCGTCGCCCAAAGGAGCCAGCAAGCGATCATCCATGGCGTTTCGCTGGGAAACGCGGCCAGCGACGCCAACGCCAAAAGCCCGACGCCGATCCGCGAGGCCGCCCTCCAACTTCGCTGTTTGGTCGCCATGGATTCCATGGTAATCCCCGCTTGCCTCAACGCATAGAACACGCACAATGGGCGCGGAGGTTTTTCGCGAGATTCCGTTAAGCGTCGCGCGACAAGAACGTACCGGATTGGGAACTGGAGCGTGGCGTTTCGCCCGCGTTTTCGAGGCGGGCGAGACGCCGGCGTTCCGCGAAATCGGTAGTTTATTCTCGCGCCACGCCTTGAGCGTGGGACTCGGCAGAGGACGGATCGCGTATGTCCATTGGCTGGAAAAAGAAATTGCTTCTGGGGCCCGAGGACCTGCCGCCGTCGCGCGACGGCTGGGAGGTCGTGGGGGCATTCAACCCGGGGGCGGCGCTGGTCGGCGGAAAGGTTGTGTTGCTGGTTCGGGTGGCCGAAAGGCCTTGCCTATCTCGGCCAGGTTGGGTCGCCTTGCCGAGGTGGGATGCGGCCAACGGCCCGACCGTCGATTGGGCCGCGCAGGACGCGGTCGAACCAGTCGATCCTCGCGTGGTGAGGATTCGGTCCACGGGCCTGGTGCGCTTGACGTTCGTTTCCCACCTCCGCGTGGTGTGGTGTGGCGACGGGAGGACGGTCGAGCCGGGCGATGCGGCGCGATTTTGCCCCCACGCCGAGTACGAGGAATACGGCGTCGAGGATCCGAGGATCACCAGGATTGGCGACCGGTTCTGGATCACTTACGTCGCCGTATCGCGCCATGGCGCGGCCACGGCCTTGGCCTCGACCCGCGACTTCCGCGCCTTCCAACGCCATGGGATCATCTTCCCCCCGGAAAACAAGGACGTGGTGCTTTTGTCGGAGGCGATTGGGGGCCGGTACGCGGCCCTCCACCGGCCAAATCCAGCAACGCCCTTTTCCACGCCGGCGATGTGGATGGCCTGGTCCCACGACCTGATTCATTGGGGCGGGCATGAACCGCTGTTTGCCGGAACACGGGCCTGGGAAAACGGCCGGGTGGGCGCCGGCGCGCCGCCCCTTCGCGTTGCCGACGGCTGGTTGGAGATTTATCATGGCAATCGTCGCCCTGGCGCGGCGGGCGAGGTGGGGCGGTACCAGGCGGCGGCCATGCTGTTGGATTCGGCCAATCCGGCTCGCGTGCTCCGCACGTCCGGCCGCCCAATCCTCGAACCCACCGAATCCTTTGAACGAGAAGGATTTGTGCCCGACGTCGTGTTCCCCACGGGCATCGTGGAGCGGGGCGACAGGCTGCTGGTGTATTACGGGGCGGGCGACAAGTACACCGCCGTGGCGGAAGCGTTGAAACACGAACTGATCAAGTCCCTGGCGGAGGCATGATGTGGCCAATACCACCGAGATTCGCAAGATCGCATTTATTGGAGACTATCTTCCCCGCAAATGCGGCATCGCGACATACACGTTCGATCTTCGGCAATCGGTTGCGGGCCAGTATCCCAAATGCGAGACCACGGTGATCCCGGTCGATGACATCGAAGGGGGATACGACTATCCATCCGAGGTCCGCTTCCAGATCCCCGAGCAGGAGCTGGACGGCTATCGCCGCGCTGCTGATTTCCTGAACTTCAACGATTTCGACGTCGTTTGCCTTCAGCATGAATTCGGCATTTTCGGGGGTCCGGCGGGAAGCCATATCCTCGCCTTGTTGCGCCATCTGCGCATGCCGGTCGTGACCACGCTCCACACCGTGCTTCGCGAGCCGAACGCGGACCAACGGCGCGTCATGGACCGGCTTGCCGCACGTTCGGCGCGGCTGATCGTGATGTCGGAGAAGGGCAAAACGTTCCTGAAGGAAATCTACGGCGTTCCCGAGGCGAAAATCGACGTCATTCCCCACGGCATTCCCGACATGCCCTTTGTCGACCCCAATTTCTACAAGGATCAGTTCGGGGTCGAGGGCAAAAACGTGTTGCTGACCTTCGGGCTTCTTTCGCCCAACAAGGGGATCGAATACGCGATCGAGGCCCTGCCCGCCGTGCTCAGCGAGTTTCCCAACACGGTCTATATCGTCCTGGGGGCGACGCATCCCAATCTGGTCCGCGATCAGGGCGAAACGTACCGCATGGGCCTGGAACGCCTGGCGCAGGATCTCGGGGTGGCCGGGAACGTCATTTTCTACAATCGTTTCGTGGAGCTTCGGGAACTGACCGAGTTCATCGGGGCGGCGGACCTCTACATCACGCCCTACCTCAATCCCGCCCAAATCACTTCCGGCACCCTTGCCTACTGTTTCGGATGCGGCAAGGCGGTCATTTCCACCCCGTATTGGCACGCCGAAGAACTTTTGGCCGACGGCCGGGGCGTGCTCGTCCCCTTCCGCGACAGCCAGGCCATTGCCCGCGAAGTCTGCGGCCTGCTCCGCGACGAGCCGCGGCGTCACGCGATGCGGAAGCGGGCCTATTTGCTGGGCCGGGAAATGATTTGGAGCAACGTGGCCCACTTGTTCATGGAGTCGTTTCAGCGGGCGAGGCGAGGGCAGCCGACCTTGCTCGCCATGCCGGCCGCCGCCCGCGCTCAGGAACCGCAACGCTGGGAAACGCCCCGATTGCGCTTGGACCATTTGTTGCGGATGACCGACGCCACCGGAGTCTTGCAGCACGCCACCTACACGATCCCGAATTTCCACGAGGGCTATTGCACCGACGACAACGCCCGGGCGTTGGTCGTGGCGGTGCGGCTGGAGGAACTGGGCGAGGACCGCGACGAAGTCCACCGCCTGACCACGACCTACGCCGCCTTCCTCGACTACGCCTTCGACCCGCGCACCGGCCTCTGGAGGAACTTTCTCGGCTTCGATCGCCGGTGGTTGGAAGAGAAGGGTTCCGACGACTCGCTGGGCCGCGCGATCTGGGCATTGGGGACTTGCGTCGGGCGTTCCAAGCGCCGCGACCTGCAATGCTGGGCCGCTCGGCTGTTCGAGCCGGCGCTGCGGACGATCGTCGACACCACGTCGCCTCGGGCGTGGGCGTCGGCCCTGATCGGCATCCACGAGTATCTCAGGCGACTGACGGGCGACCGGCTCGCCAGTCAGGTCCGCGACGATCTCACGGCCCGCCTCGTGGCCCTCTATCGAAACCACGCCTGCGACGATTGGCCGTGGTTCGAGAACATCGTGTCCTACGGCAACGCGGGCATTTCGCACGCGTTGATTCTCACCGGGCGTTGGGCGGGGCATGGAGAGGCCTTGGAGATCGGGCTGCGCTCCCTGGAGTGGCTCAGCCGCATCCAGCGGTCCCCCAAGGGTTGGTTCCGGCCCATTGGAAGCAACGGCTTTTTTCGCCGCGGCGAGCCCTGCGCCGAGTTCGACCAGCAACCGATCGAGGCGGCCGCCATGGTCTCGGCCGCGATCGAGGCCTACGGGGCCACGGAGAATCCGTACTGGCTGACCGAGGCGCGCCTGGCCTTCGAGTGGTTTTTGGGTAGAAACGACCTGGCAACCCCGTTGTACGACGCCCGCACGGGAGGCTGCTGCGACGGCCTTCACGAGGACCGGGTCAATCAAAACCAGGGGGCCGAATCCACCCTCTCCTGGCTCATGGCCTCGGCGGAAATGAAACTGCTGGAAGGCACGCTGGCGGCCTTCGAGCGAAGTCCCGGCGCCGACGGCGGTCCCGACCTTACCGCCCCTCCCGAAGGCCAACCCGCCGCGCGTCCGGCCGCTCCCAAATAGGGCCGACGGCTCTCCTCCTCCCGGCGTCAACGCGAACCGCTCCTGCCGCCCCGCTTCCGTGCCGGGCCAGGCGAGGCCGGCTTGCCGCATATCACTCGGGTGCGGGTCGCGGTCAGCCCACGTAGAAACTCCCAATGGCCGCCGACGGCACGCGGCCATAGACCGACCGCTAATGATTGGGCATGACGCACCACGCCAGACCCCGGATCGGCAATCGGGCCCTCGACTCCTCGAAGGCCTCGCAGTCCCAGTCCTTGCCGAAAATCCGCATCCCCCACGGCCCCATCGAGCGCATCGCAGGCGTCTCCGCGCCGATCAAGCCTCGCAACCGTCGTGGCAGGAGCGACCACTGCCGCCTCGCTGCCATCATGTCAAGATAAAGACCTCCGGCTCTCTTACTCCCGCTTGTCCCCGAACGCGGACGGTCGTTTTCGGTCGTTCTCGGGGGTTCTCCAATCCGAGCGAGAGCCATCGGGGCACAAGGAGACTGTCCCCGTTTGGGGGCACGCTCTAAATCCCCTTCGCATCCAAGGCGAAGTTTTCGTATCGGTCGTGGGCGTAGAAGTGGCGGGCCAGTTGATCGGCCAGCACGCGGACGAATTGTCGACGGAAATCGGACTCTTGGATCTCCGAGGCCTGAACTTCGCGATTGGGCGGGTAGACGGCTTCGGGCGGACGTTTTCGGAAAACAAGTTTGCCTGTCTGGCAGTCGAACACTTTGATCTCGGTATTCGCTCGCCCTTGGTAGAGGGTCTGGCTCTTATGGAGACTGAATCGCTCCAAGTCGATTCCGACCACCAGGTCGGCATTCAAGGCCTTGCCCACCTCGACGTAGTCCTCCCAGGTGTGTTCGTCCATCCACTCCGCCACTTTGCGATGGTCAACCACCTTGATCTTGGAAACGTTTTGACGCAGGAGGTTGCCAACCTCCTGGGCGAGATCTTGATCGACCCTGGCCAGGTTGTATTGAAGGTTGACCATGGCCCGACAAACCACGACCACGCGCTTCTCGCGCAGTTTGTCGCACTCGGCAGGCGCGTCATTGCCCTTGAAAAGATAGGCAGCGGTGAAGAGCATACTAGTGCACCCCCCTGTGGAGGTGACGGTCGTGGCAAGCACCAGCATTCTCCAGCATCGTCGCCAGATGCCGCTAGCAGACTGCCTCATCGTAATCCTCGACTGGCAAAAGACTTATGGCAAGCGCTATCCCGCGAAGGCACGATTCGCCAACGCTTCCGCGAAAAGAGGGTGGCAGGATACCGTGAACCCCCTCCCGCCGCAAGGTCGATTCAACATGCCACCCGTCGGGGCGTTTACCTCTTCCGAACGCGCGGTATACTGGGTTCAAGATTGCGGGCGGGGGCGTTTCTCGTCGCATCAGGTTGCTCGATGGGAGCGGTTGCGGGGCTCCGTCGAACACCGCTCGGCCCGGCCTTTCGCATTCATGCGCCATGTATCCGCGTTGGTTCAATTTCGCCGTCCTGGCGCTTTGGCTGACGAGCATGGGCTGGCTGGTGACGAGGAAGGTCATGCCCTCTTTTCTGGTGGGGCAACCGCCGAGTTACTCCACGATCCTCGCGGCCCAGCGCGAGGACCGGCCCGTCGGATGGACCATCGATTGGAACGGCAGACAACTGGGTTGGGCGGTGACCTTGACCCAGGGGCTCCCCCAGGGGGTGACCGAGGTCCGCAGTCTAGTGCATTTCGACGAACTGCCGATCGAGGAGTTCATTCCCGATTGGCTTTGGGCCATGCTGCCGCCCATCGACCGGGAACGACTTCGCGTGCCGGTGGAGTCGGAAAGCTCCTTGGTGTTCGATCCGCTGGGCCGGCTGTCGCGATTCGAGTCGTCCGTGCGACTGGACGTGGAGCAGCCGTTCGTCAAGATGCGAGGCACGGTGGACGGCGCGAAAATGACGCTTTGGGTGCGGGTAGGGGATTTGCCCCCGTTCGACGCCGAAGTGCCGGTGCCCCGCGACGCCCTGCTAGGCGATGCCCTCTCGCCGCAGAGTCGCCTGCCGGGGCTCCGCGAACGACAGAGTTGGACGGTGGAATCCTACAGTCCGCTTCGCCCCCCGAACAGCCCGAAGGAACTCCTCTACGCCAGCGTGGAATCGCGACTGCCTTTCTTCTGGAACGGTCGCAAGTTGGACACTTTTTTGGTAGTGTATCGCACGGACGCGGCCGAGGCGGTGGGAGGAGCCGGGGGGGTGCGGGCAAAACTCTGGGTGCAGCCCGACGGCATGGTCATGAAGCAGCAGATGGTTTTCTTTCGTTCCAGCTTGACGTTCCTTCGCATGAAGGAGCGCGACGCCGCCCCCCTGGCGGCAAGAATGGTTTCGGAGGCCGAACGTCCGGAACAGCCGTTCGAGGGACGCGGCAAGCGAGAAAATCCAAGGCGTGCGCCTTGATCGCGAGGCTTCCTGTCTTCTGCCCATGATCCGTTTCGAAGCCACAACCCGGACCTTCGGCGACAAGACCGCCGTGGACCGCCTGAGCTTGACGATCCCGGCGGGCGAGTTGTTCGCTTTTTTGGGCCCGAACGGGGCGGGAAAGACCACCGCGATCAAGATGTTGACCGGGCTTTTGCGTCCGAGTTCGGGCAGGGTGAGCGTGGGAGGATTCGACACGGCGACCCATCCACGCGAAGCCGCCAGCCTGGTCGGCTTCGTTCCGGAGGAGGTTTTTCTCTACGACAAGCTCACCGGTCGCGAATTCCTCGAGTTCACGGCCGACATGCGGGGTTTCAGCGAGGCGGAGAAGGCGGAACGCATCGAGCGTCAGACCCAGGTGTTCGAATTGCACGAATTCCTGGATGATCTCACGGAGACCTACTCGCATGGGATGAGGCAGCGGCTGGTTTTCGCCGCGGCCTTGCTCCACGATCCGCCGGTCCTGGTGGTCGACGAGCCGATGGTGGGGTTGGACCCCAAGAGCGTCCGGTTGGTCAAGGACCTGCTCCGGCAGCGGGCCACCGCGGGAGCAGCGGTGTTCATGTCGACGCACACCCTGAGCGTGGCCGAGGAAATCGCGGATCGGATCGGGATCATCGACCGCGGTCGCTTGAACTTCCTCGGCACGATCGCCGATCTGCGCCAGATGCTCCGCGACGAACACCATTCGCTGGAACACCTGTTCTTGGAGTTGACGAAGAGCAACGGCGACGGGAAAGCGCCCGCGAAGGACCCAACATGAAGGACACGGGGCTTCACGCGCGAGGCGTCGGCGACTCGAGCGGCGTGGGCCGCGGCGGCCCCAGCGCGCGGATCGCCGGCCCCAGCCCGCCCCACGCACCGGCCTCGGCCCCTGGATCGCTCCCGCCGCGCGCTGGGGAGTGGGTCGAGCGGTTGCCCTCGCCGCCGGACGAGGCCCGGGGCTTTTGGCGGATGCGGGCAAGGCTGGTGCGGACGGTCCTTGCCCAGGCGATTTCGCGGGCCCGCTTCCGCGTGGCCATGGTGGTCTTTCTGACGTTCATCCTCTGGTCCACGCTCTTCTGGCTGTTCACCGACGCGTTCCGGTTTCTCGCCTCGGCCATTCCCTCGCCGGACCTTCACGACGAGACCGTGCAGATCGTCTTCGGCACGTTCTTTGTCACCTTGATGGTGATGCTCGTCTTCTCGGCGGCGATCATTCTTTACAGCACGTTGTTCAAGGGCCGCGACATTCCCTTGCTGTTGACGCTTCCGATCCGAGCCGAGCGGGTGTTTCTCGGCAAGTTCCAGGAAGCGATCGTGATGAGCAGTTGGGCGTTCCTGCTGTTGGGAAGCCCGATGCTCTTGGCCTATGGCATCGTCGGCGGCGCGCCGTGGTACTACTATGCGATGCTGGTCCCGTTCTTGGTCGCGTTCACCTACGTGCCGGCGGGCCTCGGCGCGGCGGCGTGCCTGGTGGTGGTCTACCGATTGCCCCGCGTGCGTTTCCACCTGCTGGGGCTGGCCGCGGCGGCGGTCTTGGCCGCTTGCCTCGTCTCGGCGTGGTCCCTGGCGCGGCAGACGGAGAGCAACCTGCTCACGCCGGGATGGTTTCAGGACATGCTCGACCGGCTTCGCATCACGCAGCACCGCCTCCTGCCCAGTTGGTGGCTGAGCGCGGGGTTGTTTCAAGCAGCGAGGCGCGAGGCGAGCGAGAGCGTGATGTTCCTGGTGCTGATGATCTCCAACGCCCTGATGTTCCGGCAGGCGGCGATCTGGGTGGCCTCCCGGGTATATCGGCCGGCGCTGAGCCGCCTGGGCGCCCGCCGAGGCGTCCCGCATCGCCTTCGCGGCGTCTGGATCGACCGCCTGCTCGTCTGCGCCAGCCGCTTCGCCTCGCGTCCGGTCCAACTCCTGATGGTCAAGGATCTTCGCCTGTTTCGCCGCGACCCGATGCAGTGGTCCCAGTTGCTCATCTTCACCGGCCTGTTGGCCCTGTACTTCCTCAACGTGCGGCGGTTCAGCTACGACGTGTATTACGTCAGTTGGGTCAACCTGGTAAGCTTCCTGAACGTCTCCGTGGTCGGCTTGCTTTTGTCAACCTTCACCACGCGGTTCATCTTCCCCATGGTCAGCCTGGAGGGACGGCGGTTCTGGATCCTCGGGCTGCTGCCGATCCGCCGCGACACGATCCTCTGGAGCAAGTTCGTGTTCGCGGTTGGCGTCTCGATCGTCCCTTCCTCGCTCCTCATCCTGCTGAGCGATTCGATGCTTGGCGTGGCCCCGCTGGTCATGGCCAGCCACCAGTTGACGTGCGTCGTGCTTTGCTTCGGGCTCTCGGGCATCGCGGTGGGACTGGGGGCCAAGCTGCCAAGCCTTCGCGAGGAATCGCCGTCGCGGATCGCCGCGGGTTTCGGCGGCACGCTCAACCTGGTGCTGAGCACCCTCTACATCCTCGCCGTGGTGCTCCTGACGGCCGTGCCATGCCATTTCTACCTGGGCATGCATGGCTCCGAGTTGGGCACCTTTCTGGGCGGCTTGACCCAGCTCCACTCCTGGATCCAGTTCTGGCTCCTGGCCGGAACCGTGGCAAGCCTGGCCCTGGGACTCTTCGCCACGGTGGTCCCCCTGGCGATCGGACTGCGGGCGTTCCGGCGTCTGGAGTTCTGATCCCGCGAGACGAGGCCCCGCCCGCATCGGCGACGCCGAAGCCTTTTCCACCCCGGGATCGTCGCCAAACCCGTGGTTCGCGGCCAAGAACAAGGCTACATCCGTTGCAGGATCTCCGCCTTCTTCGCCTCGAACTCCTCGTCGCTCAAAATGCCCTCGTCGTTTAACGATTTGAGTTTCTTGATGGTGTCCGCAGGCGACTCAGGCGGGGGAGTGCCAATCGGTTCCGCCGCCGGGCGGATCAACGAGGCCTTGTATTCGGCGTAGACCACTTTGAAGAAATCGTTCGAATACGGATTTCGGGTATCGACGCCGAACTGCGAGGTGAAGGCTTGCTGGGCCGGGACGTGCGTGTAGTGGTAGGGGTGGAAGTAATAGTACCCGTGCATCGGCGGATAGTAAACGTAGTGCTGCGGCATGTCGAAGCCCCACGAACCACCTCCGCCGGGTCCGGCGCGACGACCTCCGCACGGCCAGCCGCCCTCGGAACCGGCTGCCCAATTCTCGCCATTGTCCCCCCCGGGAGTCGACCAACCGTTGATCGGCGCGGCGGGAACCGGAGCGGGCGTGGGGGCCGGCGCCGTGGGCCGGGGTTGAAGGCCGGGCACGGGTGTCGGCGCAAGGGTGGACGCCTGCGCCACCCGAATCGGAGATGCTGCGTAACTCGGGCTGTATGCATGGGATGGGACGCCAAAATACGCGCCCTGAGGACCGCTTACGGACCCCGACGCGTACGTCGCAGGCAGTTGCGATCGCGGCCCGGCGTAACCGGGTTGCCTTGACCCCGGATACGGTGACGAATAGTAGGCCGTTTGTTGGCCCAGCATCGCGTCGGTCAGCGATTGCCCGGGCGATTGCCCGAGCACACTTTGGGACCCCCACGCGCTCAAACCCACCACCATCGCCAACGTGAGACGCCATGCCATGGGCCGCCCTCCCTGTCGTTCCACACGCAGATCAACACTCGAAAGACATTGGGTTGTATCGACTTTCGGAGGGCTTGCCATTCAAAGACATGTTCATCGGCGTCGGCAGGGCTCGACGGCGGCATGGCGCCACGGGGGATTCCTTCCCCGGCCGACACGTCCTATTTCGAGATCGGTCCACTAATTGTGGGGGAATTGTCTGGCGAATCATCTGTTGCGAAAAGACGGGGCTGGCCAACGGAGCTGCCGCTCCCGTCTTTTTTTGGGGGGTAGGCGCATTTTTTGGGCAAGAACGCTGTGAAAAATCAGCCAGTGTCCGGCTTGTGAACGGCTAATGATAAAGTTTCCCATCCATCCTATATTGGCCAGTTCTCCAAATCCGCGCCTTGGTTCCGTTTGTTAAAATGCCACTTCTTAGTCCCTTCCGAAAATCCCTCATAGTCGTCATGGCCGGAATGCCGAAATCTGTTTTGGGAGTCTCGTGTTCTGTTGGCCGAACGCTCGGACTCCGCCAGTTTGGAGTACGCCGGAAGACTGAGGTCCCGCAGGGCTATGCATCACGATTCCCCGCGTACGGCGTCGGTTTGGGCGCGGATCGCATGGGCGGCGACGGCGTGCTTCTGCTGGGGCACGTGGGCCGATCCAGCCGTGTGCCAGGATCAATCGCCAGCCCTCCAGGCCCCCGACGCGGCCCGGGACCACGCCATGCAGGTACTTCGGGGGTCGCGGTCTCGGGAAAAGGCGTTGATTTCGGAGGTGCGGGAGACGGAACTGAGGTTGGAAGTCGATCCACGCCTTTCAAAGATCATCACGGCCAAGAAGTCGGTCTCGCGCGTGTCCATCACCGACCCGCGGATCGTGGAGGTGGTCCAGTTCAGCCCCACGCAGTTTGAGCTGATTGGATTGCTGCCTGGCGAGACGAGTTTGACGTTATGGTTCAGCGGGCCTGACAACCAGGAGGGCGAGATGCTCCGCTATCAGGTCCGCGTGGCCTTCAGCGACGTCGAGGAGGAGCAAAGGAAGCTGGAATACGCGGCCTTGGAACGCAAGATCAACGAGTTGTTCCCCAACAGCTTTGTTCATCTATTCGCGGTCGGCAACAAACTGATTGTCCGGGGCCAGGCCCGCGACTCGCGCGAGGCCGGCGACATCATCCAGATCATTCGGAATGAGGGGCCCGACGTCGCAGGCGCGGGCTACGGCGGGCGGGGATACGGTTATGGGTACCCCGGCTACGGCTATGGCTATGGATACCCCGGCTATGGTTACGGCTACCCCGGCTATGGCGGCTATGGCGCATGGGGTGGATACGGTGCGTGGGGCGGCGGCTGGGGCGGATGGGGCGGGGGCGGGGGCGGCTGGGGGGGAGTGCGCGGAGGTTGGGGCGGCTTGATCGGACCCCACATTATCAATCTTCTAGAGGTTCCCGGCGAAAAGCAGGTGTTGCTCAAAGTCCGCGTGGCCGAACTCAGCCGCAGTGCGCTGCGGGAGATCGGAACGAACTTCAATCTGGAGCTGGGCGAGTTCGCCTTGAGCACCAATTTCGCCCTGAATGGGACGGTCAGCGCCGTGTTGAGCACCGAACAATTGCAGTTGACCATGGACGCCCTGGCCACCAACGGCTATTCCAAGATCCTCGCCGAGCCGAACCTGGTGACGCTCAGCGGGTTTCCGGCGAATTTCCTCGTGGGCGGTCAGTTCGCCGTCCCGACCGCGGTCGGGGTCCAAGGCATCGGCGCGGTGACCACGAATTTCAAGAGTTTTGGGACCCAATTGACCTTCACGCCCACCGTCATTGACAAGGACCGCATCCGCTTGCAGGTCCAGCCCACCTTCAGCACCACGGACGCGGCCAACACGGTGCAGGGAATCCCCGGCCTGCAAACCCGCGCCGTGCAGACCACCGTGGATCTTCGCGAAGGCCAATGGCTGGCCATCGCCGGCCTGGTCCAGGACCAGCAAGAGGGCGGCAAGACCCGCGTGCCGTTCGTGGGCGACATCCCCTTCTTGGCCACGGTCTTCGGCCACCGCCATGTGAAACGGGACGAAACGGAATTGCTCGTGTTGGTCAGTCCTGAGTTGGTCCATCCGCTGGAGGCCGAGGAATGCCCCCTCATTCTTCCCGGCATGGAAGTCACCGAGCCGAACGACTGGGCGTTCTATTTAGCGGGGGAATACGAGGGACCGCCCGGACGGCAGCATCGCAGCACCGTGGCGCACGTGTCCCACGGTTCCGATGGATCCAGCGGGGGAGCCGGCGCAGGCGGTCGGTGGGAAACGAGGCGTCGGCCGGGCTATCAAGCGTGCGAGGGCCGGTACGTGCAGGGCCCCCACGGGTTTTCTCCCTGATCCAGCCGGCGCGCGGAGATCGAACCATGAACGGGCGACGAGACGCATCGCATCAGACCGCTGCTTTCGGGCGTCGCGGAGGGAGTCTGGCCACCGCGCTTTTGTTGGCGTGGGTCGTGGCGGCGGGGGGCTGTCGACCTCCGGCACCGCCGCTGGGAACGCTCAGCGACCCGGTCTGGCAGAACCAGGAATACAACGCCGAACACTCCGACTTCGTGATCCACGAACACGAGTTCATTGCCGACACGGAATACTTGAACACGCTGGGCGAGGATCATCTGAAGCAGATCGCCGCGCGCTTGGCCTCCGGCCACGACGCGCTGGTCTTGGTCGAACGGAGCATGAACTCGGCCCGGCCCGAAACAGCCTACAAGTACCGCGTCCATCCCAATCCTGAATTGGACATGAAACGCCGCGACATCGTCGTTCGCTCCTTGCTGGCGATGCGGATTGCCGACGCGGACGCGCGCACGGTCATCGCGCCGGACCTGGCCCCGCGCTATCGGGCGGCCGAGACCGCGACCAGCGATTTCAGCGACATGGGCGGATTTATGGGCGGGTTCGGCGGCGGGTCCGGAGGCCTGGGGGGCGGCATGGGCGGTCTTGCCAACGCCCCGGATTCCGCCGGCAGCGGCGGAACCATGGTCGGCAGCCGCGATCGCGGCGTTCAACGCTGAAAAACACGGATGAATCCAGCGCGCTTGCTTTTCGTTCTCGCTTGCCTGGCCGGTCTGGCGGCCCTGCCGGGCTGTTCCCAGGGACCGTGGGCCCGGTTGAATCCCTGGCAGCAGTCCAGCGAGTCGCCCGGCGACTCGCCGGTTAGCGGAATCGCGGGTCTGGGCGGCGCCAAACCTGATCCCAAGGCCCCGAAGAATCCGTTCGCCCTCGCCCGCCTCAGCGAACGCCAAGGTCAGACCGGAAAAGCCGAGCAACTCTATCAGGAGATCTTGAAGAAGTCGCCCAACCACGCCGGGGCCCATCACCGCCTGGGAGTGATGTACGCCCGTCAGGGCAAAATGCCCCAGGCCGAAGAGCACTTCGCCCGCGCGCTGGCCTTGAAGCCGGACAGCGCGGAGCTGTTGAGCGACGCGGGCTATTTCTACTACCTGACCGGCCGTGCGCCAGAGGCCGAGCGGTGTCTGCGGCGGGCGCTCGAGTTGGAACCCGCCAATCGCAAGTACTGCACCAATCTCGCCCTGGCCGTGGCCGAGCAGGGTCGCCGCGACGAGGCCTATGCCTTGTTTCGCCGGGCCGGCTCCGAAAAGGAGGCCGCTGCCAACATGGCCTTCGTGCTCGCGCAGCAGGGCGAGTACCAGCAAGCCTTGAACCTTTACGACCGCGTGCTGACCGAGGATCCCACGATGCGCGTGGCCGCCGACGCGATGATCGAGCTTTCCAGGCGATTGGAGCAGAAGGGCCAGGTTGCCCCGTCGCCGATGGCGAAAGACGCCGGGCCGGTCCAGGCGGCCCACGCGGCCGCCGCGGCGCCGGACGAAGCAGCGGCCTTGCGCGCGAGCGCTCTGGTCACCGTCAGCGAGGGGCGGCCCGTGCCGCCCCCCTGGGCCGCCAACCGCGATCCGGCCGCGGGCCCGCCCAGCAGTCCCCCGGCGGCCCTCCAAGCCGGTCCCCGCGACGTTGGATCCGCTTCGTTCACGGCGGAAAAGGCAGCGGACTCAACCGGTTCACCTGCCGAGCGGCGCTTCGCGGCGGGGACAAATCCCGGAATCGCTGCCGGCGTCCCTTGCGCGTATGTCGCGCCGGCGGACCATGGTTCAACGCCTCGACGGGCGGCGCCGGCGGGGACGCAAGCCGCGGAGGCGAAAACCCCTTGCGTCGGTCCTCCGTTCGCCGGGACAACCGGCGCCCCCGAAACCCCATCCGCCAATCGCCCCGCCTTCATGGCTTGGCTGGACCAGGGATTTTTCCAGCTTTCGACGCTCGCTTTGTTCCTGGGAGTGACGCTCATGGGCACGGGGGCGGTGGCCTGGCTGCGGCGCGATTGGAGGCCACGAGCCGACGCGGAGTCGTTGGCGCGTCGGCCGTACGGCCGACGCGCCGGGCCGACCGCTCGATGCAGCCGTCGCGCGGCCCCCGTCGCGATGCGGAGGGCTCGGGCATGACGCACGAAACCACGCCGCTCTCGAACCGGACGAGAATCGGGCAGGCCTCGCGCCTGGCGATGGTTGTTTGCTGCTTCCTCGCCGCGGCCTTGCTCTGTCTGCCGGGTTGCAGCCGGCGCGAGGTGTTCGAGACGGAAAGCGCGGCCAAAGCCGCCCTCGTCGGCAAGACGTCGCGGGACATCATCGCACGCCTGGGCGCCCCCAATTCCGTGGCCATGGCGGGAAACGCGGACGATCGCAGCCGTCGATTCACGGAAGTCTGGAAGTACTCGCGTTTGATCCGGGATCCCAAGACGCGGGAACTCAAGACGATGAACGTCTATTTCTTCCGCAATCGGGCCGTCTCGGTCGAGATCGAGAAGTGAGGGGACCAGCCCCGACGTAACCGTTCACAGGCCGGGGATTGACGCCACTTTCTCGAGCCGAAAAATGTCCCTGTCCCCTCACCGCCAGGGGGACGGTCCCATTTTCGCGGACTTCGCCGCGAAAATCGGGACAGTCCCCGTGAACGGTTACGCCCCGGCGGCTGCGTCGAGTCGAACCCAGCCGCAGGCTTCCCGTGCCCGGATTGCCCGTTGCGGGCCGGGCTCGCCTGGACCTATAATCCCAGGCGCGCCCACCCGGCGTCTCTTGCGCCCCACCCTCTCGCTTAGGAGACTGTTGCCATGAGCAAACCTTCGTCGCTGACCCGCCGTCATTGGATCGCCGCCGGGGCCTCGGCCGCGACCTTGTCCATCGTGCCGCGTCGCGTGCTGGGCGGTCCGGGCCAGAAGCCGCCGAGTGAAAAGTTGAACATCGCGGGGATTGGGCTTCACGGGATGGGAGCGGGCGACATCCACAATTGCGCCAGCGAGAACATCGTGGCCCTGTGCGACGTGGACCAGAGCGTCCTCGACCGGTTGGCCAGGCAGTATCCCAAGGCCAAGCTCCACACCGATTTCCGGAAGATGCTGGAAAGCCAGAAGGACATCGACGCGGTGATGATCGCCACGCCCGACCACCTCCATGCCGTGGCCACGGTGATGGCGCTCAAGCTCGGCAAGCACGTCCACTGCCAGAAGCCGCTGACCCACTCGGTTTTCGAGGCCCGCGCCGTCGCCAAGGCGGCCAAGGAAGCCAAGGTGGCCACGCAGATGGGCAACCAGGGCCAGGCGAGCGAGGAAGCGCGGGTAATTTGCGAGCTGATCTGGTCGGGCGCGATCGGCACGGTGCGCGAGGTCCACGGCGGATCGAACCGCACGCCGATGATCTCCCCCCGAGGCATCGCCAGGCCCAAGGAGACCGCCCCGGTCCCGCCCCACTTGAACTGGGACCTCTGGCTGGGTCCGGCGCCCGAGCGGCCCTATCTGGACGTGTACCGCGAAGGCCCCTTCAAGGGCCAACTCGTGTATCATCCGTTTTGTTGGCGAGGGTGGTGGGATTTTGGGACGGGCTGCCTGGGCGACATCGGCTGCCATCAGTTTTCGGTGGTGTTCAAGGCGCTGAAGTTGGGACACCCGACGAAGATCGAGGCCAGCTCGTCGAATCACCCCTGGGGGCCGGAAGTGGCCAATGAGACCGCCCCGCTGGCTTCGATCACCCGGTGGCACTTCCCGGCCGACCAGGTGGGCAAACCGACCGGCGGCAGCCGTTCGGCGGTCACGCTCACCTGGTGGGACGGGGGCCTGAAGCCGCCGCGGCCCGACGAACTCGAACCCGATCGCAAGTTCGCCGAGGGGGATTGGCTGATGATCGTCGGCGACAAGGGAAAGATCTACGGACACCGTTTGATCCCCGAGTCGCGCATGCGCGAGATCGGCAAGCCGCTCCGCGTGCTCGCCCGCTCCCCGGGCCACTACAAGGAATGGATCGACGCCTGCAAGGGCGGGCCGCCGGCCGGATCGAACTTCGTCGACCACGCCGCCCACCTGGCCGAAGTGGTGCTTTTGGGCAACATCGCCATCCGCACCAAGGAAACGCTCCTTTGGGACGGCCCGAACATGCGTTTCACCAACTCGGACGCCGCCAACCAATTGATCAACCCGCCGTATCGATCCGGCTGGACGCTGGGGTAGAAATGGGGCGGCGGCCCTTCCCCCTGCCCTCATCCCCGGCGTTGCGGCTCCAGGGAAGAGTAGTCGTCCACGGGGGCTCCCCTATCTTTGTGGCGAAGTCCGCGAGAAGGGAACCGTGCGCATTGCCGGCGAGGGGATCGGCATGTTTTGGGGTCCGAAACGGCCCGAATCATCATCCCGTCCCTGGCCTGGGAACGGTTCCTGGGAACCGAGGGAACCGATGTTCATCCCTGGGGCAAGGCCTGTGGCGAGGGCATCGCGCCGGGGCCCTCTTCGAGCATGGCGGGCACGTCGGCCACCGAGAGCGTCCTGCCCACCGCCTTCACCTGGCCGTCGATGGCCACGGCGGGCGATCAGAAGATCACCGAATTCGAGGATCCGGTCGACATCGGTGATCTTC
>Ga0073932_1001101_pt1 | contig 54862 bp, 52 predicted proteins | sample DewCreD2012metaG_FD_76967 | JGI IMG/M metagenome (GOLD analysis project Ga0073932, IMG submission 76967) | Hot spring sediment bacterial and archeal communities from British Columbia, Canada, to study Microbial Dark Matter (Phase II) - Dewar... ...
AGGAAGAGCAAGTTGAAGAAGACGTGGCCCAGGTTGCCGTGCAGATACATCGAGACGAACGCGGTCAGCGCGCGCGCGCCGGCGCCGGACGCCACCTGCGCCGGCGTGAAGCCCCAGGCCTCGATCAGGGCCGCCAGCGCCCCCCGGCCCGCGCTGTAGCGCAGCCACATCTCCCCCGCGTAGACGGCGGCGTTCAAGGCCACGATCAGGAGCGTGGCCCACGGGAAGCCCGGATACGTCCGCCGGCCCGCGCTGAGGGGGATGAACATCCCGGCCTCACATCCCGAACAAGACCAGCAGGCCCGCCGCCGCCAGGCCGCCGGCGCCGAGCAGGGCCACGACGGCGCGGGCCACCGGCTGAGTCAGGCCGCCGGGCCCTAACGCTTCGCGCCACTCGGGCGTCAGCGGCGTCACCAGCGCGCTGGCCGCCAGGTAACTGCCGAGCACGGCCAGCACCAGGCCCGCCAGGCCGGCCGGCGTCAGCCGCTCAAACCGGAAGCCGACCTGCAGCGCCGCGGTCGTCCAGACCAGGAGCACCGGGCCCGCCATCGCGCGCAGCGTTTCGCCGTAGCTGCTCAGGGCCCGCATCGGCAGCGGCGGGCGCAGCGCGTCCAGGCGCCGGCGTGCGGCGGACGTATCCTCCGAGTCCACCCCGGCGGCCAGGCTGGTCTGATAGGCGCGCACGGCCCGGCCCAGGTCGCCGCGCTCCTCGGCGATCGCGCCCAGCCGGTAATGCAGGCGGGCGCGCGTGGCCGCGTCCAGGTCCGGCGAGCGCAACAACTCGCTGTAGAGCGGCTCGGCGCTGCGATAGTTGTCACATTCGAAATCGATATCCGCCAACAACAGCGTCAGCCGCAACGAGCGGCGCTTGAGCTGGCGCAGCCGGTCGCCGATCTCCTTGAGCTCGGGGGTCTGGTGCAGGCTGAGATACCAGCGCCCCAGCTGCGCCAGCGCCTCGGCGTTCTCCGGGTCGAGGTCCAGCGTGCGCCGGTAGGCATTGACGCTGTGCACCGTGTCGTCGAGTTGGCCATACAACTGGGCGGCGATCAGATAGTATTGGCCCTTGCCCGGCGCCAGCTCGAGCAGATAATCCGACACGGTCAACGCCTGGTCCACCCAGCCTTTCTGGCGGTAGGCCTCGACCAGCCGGGCCAGGTACGCTTCGCGATCGGCGAAGAACTGGCCCAAGACGTGCCCGCAGTGCGGGCAGGCCTCCAGGTCCAGGGGCACCGGCCGTTCACAGCCCGGGCAATCGAAGGTCAGGTGACGCCCGCACCGCGGGCAGCGGCCGGTGGGGGCGCGGTTGAACTCGGCCGCGCACCACGGGCACTTCGGCCGGAGCGGCTCCACGGGCCGGGCGCGCAGCGTGGCCAGGGGCGGCCGGGCAGGCGGCTCCGCCGGGCGGGCCGGCGCGGACGCCGGCGGGGCGGAGAAGACCGACATCGACGGTTGGGCCGGTCCGCCGTTCAACAGCTCCAGCCCGCGCCGCGCCTCCGCATTGGCCGGGTTGATGGCCAGGACCTTCTCCAGGCAAATGCGCCGAAAGTCGGCGTCGTCCTGCGTGGCGCTGAGCCAGAGCCACGCCATTTCGTTGCGCGGATCGCGCTGGGTGACGGCGATGAAAAGCTGACGCGCGCCGCGCCGGTCGCCGGCCCGGTAAGCCGCGATGCCGTCGTGGAGCATTTGAGCCGGGGAGGGTTCAGAGCCGGGCTGGGCGGTCACGCCCTAACTGTAGCATGGGAGCCGACGAGCGACAATCACGCGGCCTGACTGCGGCGCGGCGGCCCTGCCCGACGCTGGCGCGCATGGCGTTACGACGGCCGTTCGCGCACCGCGCCGCCGGTGCGTTGATCAGGCGTCGGCGCCCCAACGACAGCCTGCGCGAGTGGGAGCCTGGTCACCGCGTGGGCGGCGGCGTCGCCCGGACGACCTCGACCGTCACCGACAACTCGCCGAAATTGTCCCCCAGTAGGTCGTCGTTGATGCGCAGGTACAGCCGGCCCGGGGCCTGGACGAACCACTGCGTCCCGGCGCCGACGTAGAACGGCGGCCCATCCTCGCCGATCCGACCCAGGAGCGCCCCGCCGTCCGCGCCGGCCAGCGGATAGGTCGGCACGGTCACGGGCTTGCCGCCGCCCTCCGGCCCGTGCAGGCCCACATAGGGCGAGTATTGCCATTCGCCGCTGGCGCGCAGCCGGACCTGGTCGCCGGCCTCCAGGTCGATGCCCATGGACTGCCACTGGCGGTAGGCGTAGACGGTCACGGTCTGCGCCTTGTCGTGGAGCCGGGGCGCCCAGGTCTGAGGCCGCAGGACCAGCGTCGCCGAGCACAGCGCCGCCGGGGCCAGCAACACCCAAAGCGCGGGGAGCAGTCTGCGCCACATCACGACCTCCGTTCGAGCGCGGCCGCCTCGCGGTCGGCGCGTGCGTCCGCCAGCGACAGCGCGCCCACCAAGAGAAACGGCGCCGGGTAGATCAGGGCCAGCGCCGGGCCCAGCGGCCCCAGACCAAAGACCAGGCTGGAGCAGGCCGCGGCGACGGCCAGCGACAGCGCGCCCAAGACCAGGAACGCCCCGCCGGCCTCCGGCCAGCGCCAGGCGAGCAGAACGGCGATCAGGCACACGCCCAGGCAGGCCAGCATCGGCCAGGCCTCCGGCCGCGGCGGGTCCTCGCCGGTCAGCGCCAGGACGGCGATCAGGCCGAAGAAGGCCTCCACCACCACCCCCAGCCCGCGCGTCAGCCAGCGCCCGAGCCGGGCGCGCCGGCGTTCGAGGTCGGTCGGCAGGATCATCGGCGTTGCCCCGGTGGTCATGGCTGATCGGTCGTCGCCGCCGCGTCCTCGCGCAACTCAAAGACCGGCGCCTGGCCGTTCTGGCTGATGATCCACTTGCTGTTGTCCTTCAACTCCTGCGTCATCAGATAATCCAGATACTTGGCCGAAATATCCGGGTGCTGGGCAAGTTCGCTCAAGAGCAGGCGCACCGACTCCTGCTGGGCCTGGGCGCGCTGCAGGATCTGGTAGGCCTCGGCGTCGGCCTGCTTCTGCGCGGCGTAGAACTGCGCGTCGGCCAGCACCTTCTGCTGGGCGGCCTCGGCCTCGGCCTGGGCCTGCTTCTGCGTCGCCACCATGCGGTCCTCGATGGCCTGGACCACGTTGGCCGGCGGCTGGGCGCTCTGAATCTGCACGGTGATGAACTGCACGCCGTACTGCTGCTCCTTGGTCCGCAATTCGTTGAGCATGGTCTCGTTGAAATCGGCGCGCGCGCTCATCATGTCCTGCATGCTCTTGGTGTTGGCCACGTCGCGCAGTTTGCCCTGCACAAACTCGAACAGGATGCGCTCCGGGTCGTCCACCTCCAGGGCGAAGGTGCGCGGGTCGGTGACGCGGTAGGTGTATTGGAGCGAGACGACCATGGTCAGGTTGTCGGCCGTCACGGCGTTGATCTGTTCGACGTATCCCAGGCGCTCGTTGACCTTGACCAGGATGACGGTGTCCACGAACGGAATCTGGACGTGCCAGCCGGGCGCATCCTCGGTGAGGAACTGCCCGCCGCGCAGGTGCAGGCCGCGCTCGTATTCATGGACTTTGTAGATGGCGCTCTGCGCGGCCACCAGCAGCACGGCGGCCACGACCACGGCCGCCAGCACGACGACCGCGAGCCTGTACAGCCGCTCAAGCCCGCCCGACGCCGGGCGCGCAGGGGAGGAGGGGGAAGCGTTGGTCATACCGGCGCGACTCCTTGAGACAGAGGTGATTTGGCCAGTATGACGGGCGAGGGCCAGCCGGGGTGACTCGCGGTAGGCGTCGCCGCAGCGCGCATGGAGAACGCCGGGGCTGATACGGCCTTTGGTTGCGACCGAGGGCGAAGCCCCCTTCGCCGTGCGCCCTGCGTTCTCAGCGGTTGATCAAGACCTCCGCCTGCCAGAAATCGCCGCGCCCGTTGTTGAGCAGCAGGGAGCGCCCGTCCGGCATGAGCGTGAAGTAGGCGTCCCAGTGCTCGCGGCTCAGGTCCAGCACCTGGCTCCGGGCCAGATCGACGGCGATGATGCGCCGCCCATCCTGCGGGAAGGTCTGGATGAGCAAGGCGCGGCCGTCCGGCGTCCATTGCGGCGGGTCGGTCACGTCGCGCGGCGCGATATCGTAAGCCGCCTCCAGCTCGCCGGCCCGCGAGACGATGGCCAGCCGGACCGGCCGCAGGTTATTGGCGTCGCGGTCCACCACGGCCAGGCGCGTCCCGTCCGGCGACCAGGTCATTTCGGCGGGGCGGACGCCGGGCACACAGGCCGCTTCGCCGCCGGCGACGTCCGCCAGGCAGAGCTGACCGACCTGCCGAAAGGCCACCCGCGCCCCATCCGGCGACGGCCTGGGCGCATACGCCGAGGCCAGGTCGGACCGGACGGCGGCCGGCGCGCCGCCCGCGTAGGGCGCCCGCCACAGCGTCCGGTCGTGGAAGAACCAGATGCCGTCCAGCGTCAGGCCCGGCAGCTGCGCGGTGTCCAGGCCGGTGGCCACGTTGACCGGCGCGCCGTACCCGCGCTCGGCCCGGCTGGAGGCCTCGGTCGCCGAGCGCGCGACGCTCACAATCGCATACGGCCGCGTCGGGTCCACGGCCGCCGCGTCCGGGTCGAAGCGCGTGTAGACGATGTGCTGGCTGTCCGGGGACCAGCCGTACTCCTGGAGGTCGCCCGCCGGCCCGACCGGGACGGGCGGCGCGCCGTCGAAGGGCACGCGCCAGAGCTGCCGCACGCCGGCGTCCTGTTCGATCGCCACCAGGAAGGCGCTGGCGTCCGGGGCCGCGACGAGCCGGTCCACGCGCACGCTCTCCCACAGCCAGTGGCCGGGGTTGGCCTCGTCCAGGCGGCTGGCCGCCGGGTGCAGGTCCAGACGCCGGGCGTCGCCCAGCCGGATCGGCGACGACTCATCGGCGAACGGCTGGCTGGGGAAGTCCAGGTGCTCGCTGCGCAGGCGCTGCAGGCCGTCCTCGCGCCAGCCGGACAGCCAGAAACCGAAGATATCCACCGCCGGGTCAAACAGCGGCACCGGGTAGACGCGCGATGAGCCATCCGCATAGATAAAACGCGTGGTGACGAGCGCGACGCGGCGGTGTTTGGGGTGCAGGCCGACCTGCAGGACCTCGGCGCGCGCCAGCGGCTGGACCGGGTCCAGCGGCGTCAGGCCGGTCTGGCCGATCAGCTCGTCGAGGTACGGCCGCAGAGTCTGGGCCGGGTCCCCGGCGATCAGAAAGCTGTTCCGGAACGGCAGGCGCGGATCATAGGTGTAGCCGCCGGCCACGCGCCAGTAGAGGCCGGCCGGGTTGGGCGCAGCCGAGAACGGCGGCACGAAGCTGATCAGCAGCAGGCCGGCGGCCAGCCCGCCGACGACGGTGGGGACGAGGCTGCGGCGCGTCAGGATGAACAGCCCGCCGACGACCAGCAGCGCGGCCGCCAGCCAGGGGAGGGCCGGCAGCCAAGGCGAGGGCGGCTGGAGGCGCGTCGGGGGCAGCGTCAGGCCGGGCTCGAGGGCGGCCGGCGCCAGGGTCCCCGGCCCGCCCTGGGCCGCCGCCTGCACCTGGAGCGCGAAGAACCAGAGCAGGACCGCGAGGCCGGCCAGGGTCAGGCCATCGCCCAGCCGCGTGAGAGCGAGGCGGCCGGCCGAGATCCGGCGCGGGGCGAGGACGCCGCCCGCCGGCCGTGGACGCCGGGGCCGGAGCGCGGGCAGCGCCTGAAGCGCCGCGTCCTGAGTCTGATAGACGTCCCGCGTGGCGCGGCACTCGGCGCAGCCCGCCAGGTGTGCGTCCACCGCCCGGCGCTCGTCCGGCGCGAGATCACGGTAATACGCGAGCTGATCATGGACATGCGGGGTCATGCGGTCACGCTTTCGTACGCGTCTCGCAGCTGCTGGCGCGCGCGCACCAGGCGCTGCTTCACGGCGTCGGTCGAGATGGCGAGCGTCGCCGCGATCTCGACCACGCTGAAATCCTGGCAGGTGTACAGCACCAGCGGCACGCGGTAATCGGCGTTGAGCTTGAGCAGGGCGCGCTGCATCCGTCGGGCCTCCAGCGGGTCGCCGCTGTCCGCCTCGTCGGCCGGCTCATGGCCGAAGAGCGGCAGCCAGTGCAGCAGGCGCGCCCGGCGGACGTGGTCGCGGGCCAGGTTGGTGGCGACCCGGTACAGCCAGGCGCGCGGGTTTTCCAGCCCGGGCAGGTCGCGGCGCGCCTTCCAGGCCCGCGCGAAGGCCTCCTGGGTCAGGTCCTCGGCCACGCCCGGGTCGCCCAGCAGCCGGTAGAGGTAATTCAGGATCGGCGCCTGGTACTGGGCGAAGAGCCGCTCAAATTCGGCGGCCAGCGCGGCCTCCGCGCCGCCGGGCCGGGTGGGATGGGAGGTCAAGGGTAGAGGCGGTGTCAGGGGCCGGGCGCGGATCATCGGCGGTCTCTCTAACCCGGTAAGACGCGCGACCGGCGGCTTTGGTGACTGTATTGTACAATTTATGCACTTCCCTCCACAGTTGAAAGGACCTGTTGTGCCCAAGCAATACCCTGCCCCGCCGCCCATGACCATCGACCCCAAGAAGAAATACGCCGCCCGGTTCAGGACCGAGGCCGGCGACTTTGTGATCGAGCTGTTCGCCGACAAGGCGCCGGTCACCGTCAACAATTTCGTCTTCCTGGCCCGCGAAAAGTTCTATGATAACGTGACCTTCCACCGCGTGATCAAGGGGTTCATGGCCCAGGGCGGCGACCCGACCGGGACCGGCACCGGCGGGCCGGGCTACAAGTTCAAGGACGAGTTCCATCCGGCGCTGCGCCACAACGGCCCCGGCATCCTGTCGATGGCCAACGCCGGCCCGAACACCAACGGCAGCCAGTTCTTCATCACCTTCGGCCCCACGCCGCACCTGGACAACCGCCACTCGGTCTTCGGCCAGGTCTCCGAGGGCCTGGATGTGGTGCTGGCCATCCCGGAGCGCGACCCGGCGCGCGCCCGGACGCCGGGGACCCGGATTTTGAGCATCGAAATCACCGAGGCCTGACCGGCGCTGATGGACGACGGACGGCAGACGACAGACGCCGCGCGCAGCGCTCCGGCCGCTCCGCCGCCCAAAACCTCGCTGCGCCTGCAGCTGGCGCGGCTGGGGATGCTGCTGTTCGTGATCGCGCTCTCGATCTTCGTCTACAGCATCCGCGACCGGGCCGACATCCTGCGGGCCTACGGCTACCCGGGCATCTTCCTGCTCTCGATCCTGGCCAGCGCCACCATCGTCCTGCCGGCGCCCGGCCTGGTCTTCGTCGCCGGGGCCGGCGCGCTCCCCAGCCTCAACCCCTGGGGCGTGGGCCTGGCCGCCGGCCTGGGCGCCACGCTGGGCGAGTTGTCCGGCTATCTCGCCGGCTGGAGCGGCCAGGCCATCATCGAGAACCGCGACCTGTATGACCGGCTGGTCGGCTGGATGGGGCGCTACGGCGCGGTCGTCATCGTCGCCCTGGCCTTCCTGCCGCTGCCGATCTTCGACATGGCCGGCGTGGCGGCCGGCGCGCTCAAAATGCCCATGTGGAAGTTCCTGATCCTGTGCGCCCTGGGCAAGATCCCCAAGATGACCCTGGTCGCCCTGGCCGGGGCCAACTCGATCGACTGGATCATGCAGTTCATGCGCTGACGCCTGTCCGGCCGCCGTGACCACCTCGCCCCCTGCCCCGCCCGGCACCGTCCTGGTCGTCGAAGACGACGACGTCACGCTGCGCCTCATCCGCGCCCACCTGGAGCGCGCCGGGCTGCAGGTGCAGATGACGCGCACCGGCGCCGACGGCCTGCGGCTGGCCCTGCAACATCCGCCGGCCCTGGTGATCTGCGACACCGACCTGCCGGACCTGCCCGGCCTGCACGTCTGCCGCCAGCTGGCGCAGGAGAGCCGCACCCGGCACATCCCGATCGTGTTGATCTCGGGGCAGGCGCGCCGGCCGGCGGTGGTGGAGGCGCTGACCGGCGGCGCCGACGACTATCTCACGCGCCCGTTCGACTACCGCGAACTGGTGGCCCGCGTGCAGGCCCACATCCGCCGGGCCCACCTCAAACCCGCGCAGAACCCGCTCACCGGCCTGCCCGGCAACCTGATCATCGAGCAGGAGATCCGGCGCCTCACCGAGCCGGGCGGCGGCCCCTTCGCGGTGCTGTACATCGACCTCAATCATTTCAAGTCCTACAACGACGTGTACGGCTTCCCGGCCGGCGACGAGGCGATCCGGCTGCTGGCCGGCGTCATCACCACCGCCGTCGCGGAGGCCGGCTACCCGGCCGACCTGGTCGGCCACGTCGGCGGCGACGATTTCGTCGTCATCACGGCGCCGGACCGCGCCGAGGCCATCGCCCAGCGCATCACGGCCGACTTCGACCGGCAGGCGCCGGAGCTGTACACGCCGCCCGACCGGAGCCGCGGTTACATCACGGCCAAGGACCGCCAGGGCATGATCCGCAAGTTCCCGATCCTGAGCGTGGTCGTGGCCATCGTCCACAACGAATACCGCCCGATCACCAGCCACTGGGAGGTCGGCGAACTGGGCGCCGAGCTCAAACAGTTCGCCAAGACGCGCGGCGGCAGCGCCTACGTGAAGGACCAGCGCCGTGGTTAGCTCGGTCAGCGAAGCCCTGAGCGCCCTGCACAGCGCCGACCCCGTCCAGCGGCGCGAGGGCGCCCAGTTCCTGGGCGAACACCCCTCGCCGCTGGCCTGCGAGTCCCTGATCGCGGCCCTGGGCGACCCGCACCCGTCGTCGCAAGAAGCCATCATCCAGGCGCTGGTCCGCCAGCGCGTGCCCGAGCAGGTGCCGCTGCTGGTGAAAGTGCTCCAGGAGAGCCACCCCATCCGGCGCAACGTCGCCCTGAGCACCCTGATCGAGATCAGCCACGCGGCGCCCGAGGTGCCGCTGCAGGCGCTGCGCCACCCCCTGCCCGAAGTGCGCCAGTGGGCGGCTGAGACGCTGGGCGATCTGGGCAACCCGAACGCGCTGCCGGCTCTGATGGAGCGGCTGGAGGACCCGGCCGAGTTCCCCAACGTGCGGCGCGCGGCGGCGCAGGCGCTCGGCCGCCTGGGCAACCCGGCGGCCACGCCGGCCCTGCTGGCCGCCGCCGCGCACGGCGACTTCTGGATGCGCCACGCCGCCATCGAGGCCCTCAGCCAGCTGGCCGACGAGCGCGCCGTGGAGCCGCTCATCGCGCTCATGCGGCAGGATGCCTGGACGCGCCCGGCCGTGATCAAGGCCCTGGGCAACATCGGGCACGGCGACGCGGTGGGCGAGCTGGTGACGGCGCTCGACGACTCGAACGAGGCCGTGCGCGCCGCGGCGCTGGAGGCGCTCTTCAAAATCGTGGTCGAGCCGGCCGGCCGCCGCCCCGGCACGCCGCGCACCGGCCTGTTGCGCCCGCTCGTGCCGGTGGAGCCGCTGCGCCGCGAGCTGAACGCGCGCCTGGTGCCCAACAGCGCCTACGCCGCCCATCTGCTCGGCTGGCTCGGCCAGGTCGAGGCGCTGCCCGACCTGCTGGAGGCCCTGCACGGCCCGGATGACCCGATCCGCGACGCCGCCACCGAGGCCATCCTGCGCTTCGGGGGCGCCGCCCTGCCAATCCTGATCACGGCCCTGGCCCGGCCCGAGCCGGCCCTGCGCGAGCAGGCCGTGCAGTTGATCGGCCTGGTGGGCGACCGGAGCGTGGCGCCGGTGCTGGTCGAATACCTGCGCGATCCGCAGATGGGCGTGCGGCTGGCGGTGCTGCGCGCCCTGGGCAGCCTGGGGGGCGAGGCCAGCTACGACGGCCTGCTCCAGGCCATCGGCGACCCGGCCACGCGCGAGGCCGCGCTCGGCATCGTGGCCCAGATCACGGAGATGTCCGTGGTCGAGGACCTCAAGACCTATCTGCAGCGCTTCCTCTACGAGAGCAAGGGCCAGGGCGCCACGCGCTGGGCGGCGGCCCAGGCCCTCAGCCTGCTGGGCGACGAGGCCGCGGTGAGCATCCTGCTCAACGCCATGCGCCTGCCGGACGAGACCATCCGCAAGCCGGCGGCCGATGCGCTGGCCCGCGTGCGCGGACGCCGGGCCGTGAACGTGCTGATCGAGGCGCTGGGGGACCGGGACTGGCTGGTGCGTCAGAAAGCCGTCGAAGCGCTCAGCAGCATCCAGGACAGCCGGGTGGCGGCGGCGCTGACGCCGCTGACGCGCGACCCGGAATGGCGCGTGCGCTGGGCGCTGGCGGCGGCGCTCGGCCGCGTCCGCGACCACCGCCTGTTTGCGCCGCTGCGCGAACTGGCCCGCGACCGCGACCGCTGGGTGCGCCGCATGGCGATGGACGTGTGCGGGCGCCTGGACGACCCGCGCGCGCTGGAGATCGTCGTCCACGGCCTGAAAGACCCGGAGGCCGACGTGCGCCTGGGCGCGCTGCTGTCCCTGCAACGGCATCGCGACCCGAGCCTGGCCGGGCCGGTGGCGGAGCTGACGCAGGACCCCACGCCCGAGGTGCGCGCGGCCGCGGCCCGGACGCTGGCGCTGGTGGCCGGCGGGACGGCCGTCGATGCGCTGACGTTGCTGGTCCACGATCCGGTGGAAAGCGTGCGCGCCGCTATCGGCTCGGTGCTCGGCGAGCTGGGGATGGATGAAGGCCTGTACGCGCTGGAAATCTTGTTGCGCGACCCGGCCGAGAGCGTGCGCGCGCGCGCCGGCGAAGCCCTGGCCCACCTGGGCACGCACAGCGCCGGCGAAGCCCTGGCCGACGCGCTGACGCACGCCATCTCCCAGGACGAGGCCCGCGCCCGGCTGCTCGCCATGGGCGACCTGGGGCTGCGGGTCCTGCTGGCGACCGCGCGCTCGGCGGACCCGGAGCTGCGGCGGGCGGCGGCCGAGACGCTCGGCCAGACGCGCCATCCGCACGCCGCGCCCACCCTGAAACAGATGCTGCGCGACCCCGACCACCGGGTCCGCAAGGCGGCCGAGGACGCGCTCGCGGCGATCACGCCCGCCGATACGTCTCCGCCCGGCCGGTCACCTTCGCCAGCGTCCGACCGTTGACCGTCACCCCCAGCCCGACGCCCGGCGGCACCGACAGGGTGCTGTCCGGGTTCAACTCGAAGGGCGGCTCGATGATGTCCTCGAAGTAGTAGCGCCGCGAAGCGGAGATATCGCCCGGCAGCGTGAAGCCCGGCAGCGACGCCAGCGCCACGTTGGCGGCCCGCCCGATGCCGGTCTCCAGCATGCCGCCCATCCACACCGGCACGCCGCGCGCGTGGCAATAATCGTGGATGCGCCTGGCTTCGTGCAGGCCCCCGACCCGGCCCGGCTTGATGTTGATGATGCGGCAGGCGCCCAGCTCCAGCGCCCAGCGCGCGTGCTCCACCGACGTGATGCTCTCGTCCAGGCACAGCGCCGTCTTGAGCTGCGGCTGCAGCTTGGCGTGGTCCACCAGGTCGTCGTCGGCCAGGGGCTGCTCGAGCAGGAGCAGGTTGAAGGCGTCCAGCTCCTTGAGGTGCTCGGCGTCGCTCAGCCGGTAGACCGAGTTGCCGTCCGCCTGCAGGAGCAGGTCCGGGTGATGGCGGCGGACGATCGCCACCTCGCTCACGTCCCGGCCGGGCTTGATCTTGAGCTTGATGCGCCGGTAGCCGTCGGCCAGGTAGCCGTCCACCACCTCCAGCAGTTTCTCGGGCGTCGCCTGAATCCCGACCGAGACGCCGACCTTCACCCGGTCGCCGCTTCCGCCGAGCAGGGCCTGGAGCGAGACGCCGGCGCGCTGCGCGAACAGGTCCCACAGCGCCATCTCCAGCCCGGCCTTGGCCATCTTGTGGCCGCTGATCGATGCGACGGCGGCCCGATAAGCGGGGATGTCGTCCAGGTCCGCCGCGAGCACCGCCGGCACGAGGAAATCCTCCAGGACGTGCCAGTTGGTCTTGGTCGACTCGTACGAGTAGTTGGGGATGGCGCCGGCCACACACTCACCCCAGCCGGTCAGGCCGTCGGCTTTCGCCTCGACGATCACGCATTCGCGGTCGTGCTCCACCCAGCGCGAGGTCTGGAACGGCGAGCGGTAGGGCATGCGGATATGGCGCAGGGTGATCGTCTCAATTTTCATGCTCGCCTTCCGGTGCCGGAGCCAGCGCAAAGGCGCAAGGGCGCAAAGCTCTCTCAGTGGCTTGGCGGCTTGGCGTCCCGGCGTTAGGCCTTTGCCCGATCAACGAAATTTACTCCAGGCGCGCCTCGCCGTACGACAGCGCGTAGAACGAGCGCAGGCGGCCCTCCCAGGGCTCGGAGAAGAAATCGGTCACCAGGTAGCCCTGGGCGAAAGCCGCCTCAAACAGCAGGCGCGTGTGCAGGCGCCACTCGCGCGCCAGCACCAGGTCGTGGGCTTTCAGGGCCTGGAAGTCGCGCGGGATCTCGACCAGGGCGAAGGCCCCGCTCGGCTCGGCCAGGCGTTCGGGCGGGCGCGGCAGGTCGTCGTCGGGAGCGGCCTGGGTGGGGTTGAGGATCTCGGTGCCGGCGGACAGGAAGGATTCCAGCACCAGCCGGGCGCGCTGGCCGGCCAGGCGCTCGCGCACCCGTGAGGACGTGATCCACCAGTCCACCTGGAAACGGTCCGAGGCCAGGCCGGCGTTGAGGGCGTCCGCCATCTCCCCGTACACGTCGCGCTTGTAAGTCCGGCAGACGGCGCCCAGCCGGGCGATGTTCAGGCGGGCGTTGCGCGATTCGAGCGGGTCGTAGGTCCAGGTCACCAGGCGCACGCCCTGCCGCATGACGAAATCGCGCTGCGCCAGCTTGAGGCGGTAACCCACCTCCTGGTCGCGGTACTCGGGCAGCACGCCCAGCATGTGCGAGCAGTGCTTGAGCTGGGTGAGGGCCGGCCGCGACGGCTCGGCGCTGTCGGTGCCCAGGAAGCCGAACACAAAGCCCACCAGCCGGTCGCCGTCGAAGGCGCCCAGCACCAGGCCGCCGTTGGCCGCCGCCGTGCTGAGCAGATGGCGCGGCACCACGTCGGTCTCGCTGCCGGGCCAGACCGCGCGCTGCACGGCCTCCACCGCCGCATACTCGGCGTGCGTCTCGACAGGGCGAATGATCAGGGCGCTCATCAGGCGTTGGCTCAACGGGGTGGTCAGCGGCTCGATTGTCTCACATTTTTCGCGGCGTCAGCGCGCCGGCCGCGCCTGGCGCAGCCCGTCGCCCCACCAGCGCTTTTCCTTCAGGTAGTCCAGCGTCGGCTCGAGGCGGGCCGGCTGCAGGCCGAAGTAGCGCGTGACGCTCGTCAACTCGCACAGGCGGTTGAACGCCAGGTGGTCGAGCCAGTGGGTGGTGAGCGGCGAGTGCGGCAGCACCTGCTCGACGAACCAGGCCCCCCAGCGCAGGAACACCGGGCTGACCCCCACGATCGTGCGCCGCGTCGCGAGCTTGTCCATGAGGATCAGGGCCAGCTGACGCAGGGTGACGAACTCCGGACCGCCGAGGGACAGCGTCTGGCCGAGGAAGCTGGCGTCGGCCAGGCTCCATTCCATGCAGGTCGCCAGGTCGTCCACCCACAACGGCTGCAACGTGGTCTGGCCGCCGCCGGGCAGGAGCAGGACGCCGGGCGAGAGACGGATGAGCGCGGCCAGCGTATTGGTCCAGACATCTTCCCGCCCGTAGAGGAGCGCCGAGCGGAAGATCGTGTGCGGCACGCCGCTCTGGCGCAGGAACTCCTCGGCGATGCCCTTGGCCTTGAGCACCGGGTAGGCGGACGCCCGGTCCGCCCCCAGATGCGACAGGAACACAAAGCGCCCGACGCCGGCCTCGCGCGCCGCCTCGACCAGCGCCCGCGTGCCGTTCACGTCCACGGCCAGCAGGTCGCCGTGCCGGCCGCGCCATTCGACGCCCGCCAGGTGGATGACGGTGTCCACGCCGGCCAGCGCCGAGCGCAGCGCGCGCGCATCGTCCAGCGTGCCGATGGCCAGCTGCACGGCCACCCGGGCGGGCAGACGCGGCGTCTGGCGCGAAGCGCGCACCAGACAGCGCACGGTGTGCCCGGCCTCAGTCAGCCGGGGGAGCAGCGCGCGGCCGACGAAGCCGGTGGCGCCCGTGACCAGGATCAACGGTCAATGACCTTTCATCTCAAATCAAAGGGTTTGTCATTCTCTCGAGAAAAGCGCCTTGAAGTCTAATGCACCGCCTCGGCAACGTCAAACGCCAGGGCCATCCCGGCCTCGTCTCTTTTATGTATGCTCTCGCATCCCCGGTTGAGCCGAGGTGTTATACTCGCAGGACTTAATCTCAGAACAATAAAGGAATCTTATGACTGCTCGTGTAGTGGTTACCGGCCTGGGCTGTGTCAGCCCGCTTGGCAATTCGGTGGCGGATACCTGGGCAAACGCCCTCGCCGGCAAATCAGGCGTGGGCCGCATCACGCTCTTCGACACCAGCGCGCACGAGACCCAGATCGGGGCCGAGGTGAAAGATTTCGACGCCGCCGCGCTGTTCGGGCGCAAGGAGGCGCGGCGCATGGACCGCTACACGCAGTTCGCGGCGGCGGCGACGCGCGAGGCGCTCCAGGACGCGGGCGTCGAGATCACCGACGCCAATCGTGAACGGATCGGGGCCCTGATCGGCACGGGCATCGGCGGGATTGGGACGCTGAATGCCGAGGTGGAGGTGCTGTTGACGAAAGGCCCGCGCCGGGTCAGCCCGTTCCTGGTGCCCATGATGTTGCCGGACAGCGCCGGCGGCCAGATCGCGATCCTGTTCGGCATGCAGGGCCCGAACCTGGGCGTGATCTCGGCCTGCGCCAGCGGCACCAACGCCATCGGCGAGGCGGCGGAGGTCATCCGCGCCGGCCGGGCGGACGTGATGGTGGCCGGCGGCGCCGAGGCCGCAATCGTGCCGGTGGCCCTGGCCGGCTTCAGCGTGATGGGCGCCTGCTCGCGCCGCAACGACGACCCGCAGCGCGCCTCGCGCCCCTTCGACAAGGACCGGGACGGCTTCGTCATCGGCGAGGGCGCGGCCGCCCTGGTGCTCGAGTCCGAGGCGCACGCCAAGGCGCGCGGCGCCACGATCCTGGCCGAGGTGCTGGGTTACGGCCTGTCCAACGACGCCCACCACATCTCGGCCCCGCTGGAGGACGGCGCCGGCGCCACCGCCTGCATGCGCCTGGCGCTGCGGCAGGCCCGCCTGCAACCCGAGGACATCGACTACCTGAACGCGCACGGCACCAGCACGCCCCTGAACGATAAGAGCGAGACCCAGGCGATCAAGGCGGTGTTCGGCGAGCGGGCCTACGACCTGGCCATCAGTTCCACCAAAAGCATGACCGGGCACCTGCTCGGGGCGGCCGGCGCCGTGGAGGCCGTGTTCTGCGTCAAGGCCGTGCAGACCGGCCTCATTCCGCCGACGATCAATTACACGACGCCCGACCCGGACTGCGATCTGGACTATGTGCCGAACGAGGCGCGCGCCAAGCCGGTCCGCCGCGCGATGTCCAACTCGTTCGGCTTTGGCGGCCACAACGGCACCCTGATCCTGGGCCGCTACGAGAACGGCGCCGTATGAGCACGCCAGCCCCGAACGGATCGTCGGCCCGCCCGGACAAAAAGACGCGCCGCCCGGCCGCCGCGCGCGGCGCGAACGGCGCGCGGGCCAACGGCAACGGCGGGGCGCCGAAGCCGCTGCCCGGCAACCTGCCCTACGCCCACATCGTCGGCTGGGGCATGGCCGTGCCCGAGCGCGTGATGACCAACGACGATCTGGCGCGCCTGGTGGACACCAGCGACGAGTGGATCGTGGCCCGCACCGGCATCCGCGAACGCCGCATCGCGGGCCCGCGCGAGACCACCGCCTCGCTGGCCCTGGCCGCGGCGCGCCGCGCGCTGGAGGCGGCCGACGTGGCCGCCGACGACCTCGACCTGGTCATCGTCGCCACCAGCACGCCCGAACACATCTTCCCGTCCACGGCCAGTCTGGTGCAGGATGCGCTCGGGGCGCCGAACGCCGGCGCCTTCGACCTGGCCGCCGCCTGCACCGGCTTCATCTACGCCGTCGGCATGGGCGCGGCCGCCATCCGCAGCGGCGCCGCGCAGACGGTGCTGGTCATCGGCGCGGAGACGCTCTCGCGCGTGGTCAACTGGAAAGACCGCGGCACCTGCATCCTGTTCGGCGACGGCGCCGGCGCGTTCCTGCTGCAAGGACGCCCGTCGCCCGGCGGCGTGCTCAACAGCCTGCTGCGCTCGGACGGCTCGGGCGGCGCGTCGTTGATCATCCCGGCCGGCGGCAGCAAGCTCCCGGCGACGTTCGAGAGCGTGCGCGACAACCTGCACACCATCCAGATGGACGGCAAGGAAGTCTACCGCTTCGCCACGCGCGTCATGACCTCGGCGGTGCGCGACGTCATCGAGGGCGCCGGCCTGACCCTGGACCAGATCCGCCTGATCGTGCCGCACCAGGCCAACCGCCGCATCATCGAATCGGCCGCCAAGGGCCTGGGCCTGCCCGAGGACCGCTTCATGCTCAACCTGGACCGCTACGGCAACACCTCGGCCGCCTCGATCCCGATCGCCGTGTGCGAAGCGGTGGCGCAGGGCCGCCTGCGCCCGGACGACCATCTGGTGCTGGTCGGCTTCGGGGCCGGGCTGACCTGGGGCGCGACGGTGGTCAAGTGGGACGCCACCCCGATCGAGGTCACGCGCCTGGGCCGCGTGCGCCGCTGGGCGGCCTACGAAGCCGCCAAGGTGCGCTCGGCCGCGCGGCGCGGCCTGCGCTCCCTGGAGGGCCTGCTCTTCGGCTCCGGCTCGCCCGAGGGGGGTCAACCGCCGCCCAGACGCAAGTGAGGCGACCCGTTCGTTCAGAGCCAGGGGCGCGCCGCGTGACCCCAGGCATGAGAACGCCCGGCGCATGGCCGGGCGTTTTTCTGTTCACCGCCACAGCGCGTTGAGAAACCTGAGCTTCTCCAACGCGTGGTGCGTGCCGCCGCCCTCGTGGTGGTTGTACGGGTAGACGCGGATGTCCTTGGGGCCGGCGTAATGGTTGTAGGCGGCGTACACGGTGGAGGGCGGGCAGACCTCGTCCATCAGGCCGACCGAGAACAAAGCCCGGGCCGAGGCGCGCGCCGCAAAGTTGACGCCGTCGAAATACGCCAGCGTGTTGAAGATCACGTCCACTTTATCCCGATGGGTCATGCAGTAGCGCGCGATTTCCTGGTACGGGTAGGAGTCCACCAGTTCGGTGGCGCGGCGATAGTGGCACAGGAAGGGCACGTCCGGCAGGCACACGGCGACGGCCGGCTCCAGGCCGGCGGCGGCCAGCGCCAGCCCGCCGCCCTGGCTTCCGCCGGTCACGGCCACGCGGCCCGCGTCCACCGCCGCATGGCTGCGCGCCGCCTCCACCGCGCGCACGGCGTCCGTCATCAGGCGGCGGTAGTAGTAGGTCTGCGGCGCGGGCAGGCCGGCGGTCATGAAACCGGGATGATGCGGGCTGACGCCGTCCGGCGCGAGGTCCGGCGTGTCGCCGTTGCGCCAGACGCTCCCCTGCCCGCGCGTGTCCATCACCAGGTGCGCGTACCCGGCGCTGGCCCACAGCAGCCAGTCGATCGGGAAGCCGCGCCCGCCGCCATAGCCGATGTACTCCACCACGACCGGCAGCGGCGCGGGGCGCGCGCGCGGCAGGAGCAGCCAGCCCTTGATCGGCTGGCCGGCGTAGCCGTTGAAGGTCACATCGAACGCGTCCAGCGTCGCCAGGCCGGCATCCACCGGCGCGAAACGCGCCTGCAGCGGATGCGCGCGCGCCTCGGCCAGCGTCGCCGCCCAGAAGGCGTCAAAGTCGGCGGGCTCGGCGCGCGGCGGGCGGTAGGTCTGCAACTGGTCGAGCGGCAGGTCGATGAGCGCCATGACCGGACCTCATGCCTGGTAGCTGCCCGAGGTGACAGGCCCGCCGGCGCCGGTCCAATCGGTGTGGAAGAACTGGCCGGCGGGGGCGTCCACGCGCTCGTAGGTGTGCGCGCCGAAATAGTCGCGCTGGGCCTGCACCAGGTTGGCGGGCAGCCAGCCGCTCCGGTACCCGTCGAAGAAGGTGAGCGCGCTGCTCATGGCCGGCGTCGGGAGGCCGGCCTCCACCGCCCAGGCCACCACGCGCCGCCACGCCTCCTGCGCCGCGCCGACCTCGGCGTTGAAATACGGATCGAGCAGCAGGTTGGCCAGGCCGGGGGTCCGGTCGTAGGCCTCCTTGATCCTGCCCAGGAACGCCGAACGGATGATGCAGCCGTTGCGCCACATCAGCGCCACGCCGCCGTAGTTCAGGTTCCACGCATATTCCTGGGCCGCCTGGCGCATGAGCATGTAGCCCTGCGTGTACGACAGGACCTTGGCGGCGTACAGGGCCTGCTCCAGGTCGTCCACGAACGCGACCCGGTCCACCCCCAGCCGCATCGGCGGACCGGCCAGCACCTGGGCGGCGGCCATGCGCTCGGCCTTCAGCGCCGAGAGTGAACGCGCGAAGACGGCCTCGGTGATCATGGTCAGCGGCACGCCCAGCTCCAGGGCGGTCGCCGCCGTCCAGCGCCCGGTGCCCTTCTGCCCGGCCGTGTCCAGGATCTTGTCCACCAGCGGCGCGCCGTCCGCATCCCGGTGAGCCAGGATATCGGCCGTGATCTGGATCAGATACGAGTCCAGCTTGCCGGCGTTCCAGCGCTTGAACACGGCCGCCATCTCGTCGGCCGACAGGCCCAGGGCGGACTTCATCAGGTGATAAGCCTCGGCGATCAACTGCATGTCGCCATACTCGATGCCGTTGTGGACCATCTTGACGAAGTGCCCGGCGCCGTTCTCGCCCACCCAGTCGCAGCACGGCGTGCCGTCGTCCACCTTGGCGGCGATGGCCTGAAAGATCGGGCGAATGTGCGGCCAGGCCGCCGCCGACCCGCCCGGCATGATCGACGGCCCGTGCCGCGCGCCCTCCTCGCCGCCCGAGACGCCGGCGCCGACGAAGAGCAACCCTTTGGATTCGACGTAAGCCGTGCGCCGGATGCTGTCCAGATAATTGGAGTTGCCGCCGTCGATGAGGATGTCGCCCGGCTCCAGGTGTTTGAGCAGGAGCTCGATGAAGTCGTCCACCGGCTGGCCGGCCTTGACCATCAGCATGACGCGCCGGGGCCGCTTGAGCTGACTGACCAGCTCTTCGACCGAGAAGGCGCCGACGATGGGCGTGCCCCTGGCCGGGCCGGCCAGGAATTTCTCAGTGGTCGCCGCCGTGCGGTTGTAGACGGCGATCTTGAAGCCGTGATCGGTCATGTTCAGGACCAGGTTCTGGCCCATCACGGCCAGCCCGATCAGGCCCAGGTCACATTGGGACATAGAGGCGCTCTCCTTGTTGGCGCGGGATGGGCCAATTGTAACCGCGCCGGGCCGCGCGACAAAAACGCCGCAACCGGTCAGGTTGCGGCGGTTCGCAGGTCCGCGCCACGGCTCAGGCCGTTCGGGAGGTGGGGCGCCACACACGGCCGTCGCCCAGACAAAACGCGCCGGGCGAGGCCCGCGCTCCGGGCGAACGCCCAGCGAGACGGCAGCGGCCGGAGGAGTGAGAGCGCGACAGCGTGCCGCTACGCTTGAGGGGGCTGGCGCAACTTCGCCGCCACGCGGGCGGCGGCGTCGCTCACGGGCAGCTCGCCGTCCTTGAGGACATCATCCACCCACTCGGCCGGCGTCTCCCAATACAACGGCCCCATCTGCAGGCCGAGCAGCGCCCGGCGCAGGCCAATCACGTCGGCGTACAGGGCCTGAAGGCGCTCGGATTCCAGATAGGGCGCCAGTTCCGCGGCGTTGGCCTCCAGCGCCTTGAGCAGCGTCACCGCCGCCCGGTCCAGTTCTTGGATTGCCGTCTCGTGCATGGGGGCCTCGCTTAACCGAATTTGTAGGCCACGCCGTAGCCGCCGCGCGGCAGCGACCAGCCGATATTGAGGAACGGGCAGCCCACCCGGCAACTGCCGCACTCGACGCAGGCCTGGTAGCCCACCATCACCTTGCCCTGCCGGTCCAGCCGGTACACGCCGACCGGGCAGAAATCCAGGCAGGGCTTGGCCTGGCACTGCGCGCACACGGCATGGTCCTTGATCCACAGGTGGGCGAAGTCCTCGTCAACGTAGTATTTGAGCGCCGCCAGCAGGTCGTCGACGTTGACGGCCGGCAGGCTGGCTTCCTGCTCGGGCGTGAGCGGGTAATGGGTTCGCGTGCTCATCTCAACCTCGCATCCCCTGCAGCAGTTTCAGCATATCCCGGGCCACGCCGAAGAACGAACGCCGCTGGAAGAGCATCCCGAAAATCTCGTTCTCCATATCGCGCTTGGGGACGCCGTGGGCCGTGAAGTAGCGCAGCGCGGCGTCGTTCAGATAGTCCACGTAAGTGCGCATGAAGTGCGGCGAACTGTCCAGGAAATCCGTCATCCGGCGGTACTGCTTGAGGTCCTTGAGCACGAAGCTCGCCTCCAGCTTGCGCCGGTACTGGCGCAGGAATTCGCCGGTGAAGTCGCCCTGGCGGTGGGCCTCCAGCGCCGTCTCGGCCGCCAGACGCCCGGCCGTCATGGCCAGGTTGGTGCCCTCGCGGTGCAGGGCGTCCACCATGCCGGCGGCGTCGCCGGCCACCAGCACGCCGTCGCCGGCCAGCGCCGGCATCCGGTCATAGCCGACCTCCGGGATGAGGTGCGCGCCGTACTCCAGCGACTCGCCGCCCTCCAGGTACGGTTTGATCACCGGGTGGTTCTTGAAGCGCGCCAGGACCTCGTACGGGCGCAGCTTGTGGTAGACGAACTCCTCCAGGAGCAGGCCGACGCCGATAGAGACGGCCTGGCGGTCGGTGTACAGGAACGCCGTGCCCGGCAGGCCGAGCGTCGCGTCGCCGAACAGGTCGATGGCGACGCCCTGGTTCGCGCCGCTCAACCCGAAACGCGCTTCGACCTCTTTGGCCGGCAGGCCGATCAGTTCTTTGACCGAGAGCGCCACGAAACGCGGCGGCAGGTCGGTCCTGGCCAGGCCGAGCTTCTGGGTGAGCAGGTTGTTGACGCCCTCCGAGAGGATCACGATTGGCGCGTACACGTCGCCGTCCGGCCGGTCGGTGCGCACGCCGATCACGCGCCCGCGCTCGTCGCGCAGGCACTCGGTCACCGTGGTCTTGGTGACGAGCAGCGCGCCCTGAGCGACGGCCTGCTGCGCGAACCACGCGTCGAAGCTGGCGCGCAGGGCGGTGTAGGCGTCGGCCGGCTCCTTCTGATAGTGCTGGCTCTTGTGCATGACGCGCAGGACGCTGTCCGGCGACAGGAACCAGTAGCCCTGCTCGGTGACCGGGCGCTCGAAGGGCGGCTTGCGCTCCCAGAAATCCGGCAACACGTCGGCCAGGGCGTGGGTGTAGAGCACGCCGCCGAAGAAGTTCTTGGCCCCGGCGAAGCGCCCGCGCTCGATCAGGATGACTTTCAGGCCGCCGCGCGCCAGGGTGATGGCGGCCGAAACGCCGGCCGGACCCGCGCCGACCACGATCGCGTCGAAGGTCAGTTTGTCAGGCATGGGCGCCTCCGTTCGGCCGGGTGGCCTTCACCTGACGGATCAGCTCCGGCACCACCTCATACACATCGCCGACGATCCCCAGGTCGGCCACCTGGAAGATGGGGGCCTTGGGGTCGGTGTTGATGGCCAGGATGAAATCCGAGCCCGACACGCCCACCCGGTGCTGGATGGCGCCGGAGATGCCGGCCGCGATGTACAGCTTGGGGCGCACGGTCTTGCCGGTCTGGCCGATCTGGTGCGCGGCCGAGATCCAACCGGCGTCCACCACCGCGCGCGAGGCGCCGACCACGCCGCCGAGCAGGCCGGCCAGCTCCTCCAGCAGCCTAAAGCCTTCCGGGCCGCCGATGCCGCGCCCGCCGGCCACGATCACGTCGGCATATTCGATGTTGACGTTCTCGCCGACGTTCGGGATGACGCGCAGCAATTGCACCCCCACCTCGGCCTCGGTCATCCCCAGCGGTTCCGGAACGACCTCCCCATCCGCCGCCGCGGCGGGCTGAGGCATGGGCAGCACGCGCGGTCGGACCGTGGCCATCTGCGGGCGCTGGGTCTTGCACAGGATCGTGGCCATCAGGTTGCCGCCAAAGGTCGGGCGGGTGGCGGCCAGGATCTTCTTCTCCGGGTCGATGGCCAGCTCGGTGCAGTCGGCGGTCAAGCCGGTGCTGACGCGCGTGGCAATCGCGCTGCCCAGGTCGCGCCCGAGGGTGGTGGCGCCGACCAGGAAAATCTCGGGCTTGTATTTCTTGACCAGGGCGCTGATCCCGAACGCGTATGGCGCGTTGCGGTAGTAAGCCAGCACCGGGTCGTCGATGACGTACACGCGGCGCGCGCCGTAGCGGAAGGCCTGGGCCGGGATATGGCCCACCTGGTGGCCCAGCAACACGCCCTCCACGACGCTGTCGGGCAGATCGGCGGCCAGCCGCCCGGCGGCGCCGAGCAGTTCCCACGATACCGGATGGGGCCGGCCGTCCTCCTGCTCAATCAATACCCACAGGCGCTTGGGATCAGCCATCACACACCTCGCTCAGTTCTGCAGGACGCCGGCGGACTCAATCCGGGCCAGGGCCTGAAACACCACCGACTGGACGCCGAGCTCGGCCACCGACAGCGTGCCGCCCGCCTTCTTCGGCGGCGGCGTGTAAGCCTTGCCCACGATGGTGGGCGAGCCTTTGATGCCGATCCGGGCCGGGTCGAAGGCGACCGGCTGGCTCGCGGTCCAGGTCTCGGGCGTGTACTGCGCGGCCCGGATCAGGTTGGGCAGCGGCGCGCGCCCGATGGCGGCGATCTCCTTCTCGACCGTCAGCAGCGCCGGGAGCCGGGTCTGCAGGACCTCGATCCCGCGCTCGGTCTTGCGATGAACGACGGCGGTGCGCGCCTGGGGGTCGAAGCTCTCGACCGCCACCGCGTACGTGATGAGCGGGACTTCGAGCCGGGTTGCCACGCCCGGCCCCACCTGGGCGGTGTCGCCGTCAATGGCCTGCTTGCCGAACAGCAACAGGTCCACCGGCTCCTCGGCATGCAGAGCCTCGATCGCGCGCGCGAGGACGTACGAGGTGGCGAGCGTGTCGGCCGCCGCGAACTTCCGGTCGGTGATCAGGATGCCGCGGTCCGCCCCCTGCTCCACGCACTCCACCAGGGCCTCGGCCGCCTTGGGCGGGCCCATGGTGAGGACGGTGACCTTGCCCCCGAACTTCTCTTTGAGACGCACCGCCAGTTCCACCGCGTGCGCATCATAGGGGTTGACGATGGCGGGCACGCCCTCCCGGATCAGGGTGCCGGTCTCCGGGTTGATGCGCACGTTGGAGGTGTCGGGCACTTGCTTGATGGCGACAACCGCGTGCATACGCAACCTTTCCACTCAGGGCTTCAATTCAACGATCATAGCCGCCCGGCCCAGGGGGACGGGACTGCCGTTCCTCATCGGAATTTGTGATTTTTGTCACAAAATCGGTCTCGCCTGGACGCGAATTGCACAACCAGGCGGCGGCGGCCGCCTCATTCGCGGCAACCCGCGCCAGGCGCTGCAGCGCGCCGCGTCCAAAGCGCTCAGGACAGCGCCGGCAACTGTTCCATCCCGGCGCGCTGGGCGGCCTGCTCGGTGAGGTGGATCAGTTCGGCCTCGGCCTCGGGCACGAGCGCCGGGCGCTGGTACTGGCGCAGCAATTCGGCCACGCGGGCGCGGGCGCGCGCCGCGGAATCCGGCCGGCCGCTCTCGGCCCAGGCGCGCACCGAGGCCCGGTCGATCAGGGCCGAGGGCAGATGCTGCTCGGCTTTGAACCATTGGCGGGTGTGACGGGCGCCCAGGAACTCGGCGCTGTGGCCGAGGCGGGCGAACAACTCAGCCGCCAGCGACTCGCCGCGCGCCTCGATCCCGGCCAGCAGGCGGCGGACCATGGCGATGGCCTCGGCGTCCAGGGCCAGCTTCTCGGCGCTCTGACAGGCCAGATAGTCCAGCATGCCGGCGCCCGAGATCATGTTGATCCCGGCCAGCGCGCCGACCAGGGCCGTCATCCCGGACTCCAGCCCGGCCTGCGCGTCGAGCGTCTTCGAGTCGCTGGCGCACAGGTAGGTGTGCGTGGGCAGGCCCAGGTGTTTGCCCACCTGGGCGTAGGCCGCGTCGATCATGGCCGTCTCCATCGCGCCGAAGGGCGTCGTGCCGAAGCGCATATCGAAGACGGCCGGCGCCCCGCCCCAGACGATCGGCGCGCCGGGCTGGGCCTGCTGATGAATGACCAGGCCGCTCAGGCACTCGGCGGCGTGCTGGACCACGGCGCCCGCCAGGGTCGCCGGCGCGGTGGCCCCGGCCAGCGGCATCGAGACGATCTCAGCCGGCAGCCGCAGGCGCGCCAGCGCGATCAGGTTTTCGGCGCCGAACTCGCTCCAGATCAGCGGCGGCGACGGGCACACATCGAAGATGGCGCGCGGCCGGCCGGAAGCGCCGTCGCCGCCCACGGCGGTGAGCATGGCGCGCATCACGTGCAGGGTGGAGAGGGCGAACGCGCCGGTGACGACCGGCTTGCTGGAATACCGCAACACCAGGTAGAGCCGGTACAGGTCCGTGATCTCGGCCGGCACATCGGCGCAGACCACGGCCGTGCTCTGCGCGTCGTATTGCGGCAGGGCCTCGGCCACCTGCACCAGGCGCACCAGGTCGGCGGTGACGGCGCTGCGGTGCTCGCCGGTGTCCGGGTCCAGGACATGCACGGCCGTCGAGCCGGGGTCGAAGTGGACGTCGTCGCCGCCGTAGTGGACGGACGCGCGGCCGGCGGCGTCGTACAGCCAGAACTCGCGCGGCGTGGTGGCCAGCGCGCGCCGGACGGCGGCCTCGGGAATGTGGGCCACGTCGTCCACCACGCGCGCGCCGGCCTCGGCCAGCAACGCGCGGGCGGCGGCGCTGTGCACCTTGACGCCCGGGACCTCCAGGAGCAGGAAGGCCTCCGACAGGATGCGGTCGCGGAGCGCGGGGGAGAGGAGTTCGAGTTTGGGCATGGCTATCCCGTCAGCGCGACGCGCTCCGTCACCGGGATGCCGCGCCGCTTGAGCGCCTCCACGAACGGCCCGGCCGGGACCATGGTCTCGACGCCGGCCGCGCCGCGCGGCGTCAGCCCGCGGGCCATCATCTCGGCGACGATGGCGGCGCTCCAGCCGGTGCAGCGCTCCATGGCCGAGAAACCGGTGGCCTGGTCGAAGTAATCGATCACCTCCACCCGCGCCTCGGCCGGCGCGCCGCCCTTGCGGCCCGTCGCCTGCACGCTCACGATCACCATATCCGGATCATCGGGGAAGGTGACCAGCGGCTCGAACAGGGCGTGGAAGACGTCGCGCGGGCTGACCTCGGCGCCGCCGGCGCGGATGGGGTCCTGCCGCCACAGGCCGAGGTCATAGAAGGCGCGCAGTTGCGCGTAGTGGCCGGGATGGCGCAGGGTCTTGTTCTGCAAGACGCGGAGCTTGCCGTGATAGGTCCACGGCATCGTGTCGGTGCCGCCGCCGGCGATGAAGGCCTCCAGGCGGCCGATGGGCGGCGGGAACTCCACGATCTCGGGTTCGGACATCGGCTCCATGACCGTGACCTGGCCGTCGCGCAGAAAGACGGCCGGCTCGGCGTATTCGTTGGTCAACCCGGCGATGTTGAAGGTGAGCAGGTAATTGAAGGGCGGGCGCGGCCGCTGGGGGAGGCCGCCGTCCCACATGCGCACCTCGTCCGCCTCGTCCAGCAGCTCGATGGCGCGCACCATCAGCGTCGTCCCCATGCCGGGCACCTGGCCGCAGTTGGGGATCAGGCTCACGCCGGCCTCCAGCGCCAGCTGGTGGAAGCGGTGTTGCTCGCGCGCGATCTCCAGGTTCCCGCCCAGATCGCACAGGTTGGTCCCGGCGCGCAGCGCGGCCCGCGTGATGACCAGATTGAAGTAGTACGGCACGGCGCTCAGGCAGGCGTCCACGCCGATCAGGGCGCGCTCCACGGCCGCGCCGTCGGCGGCGTCCAGTTGCACAGCCTCGGCCACCTCGCGCCCGATCAGGCTGTTGACGCGCGCGGCCGCGCGCCGGGCCGTTTCCAGGTGATAGTCCGCCAGGCGCACACGCCGCGCCTCCCCCCAACGCGCCATATCGTAGGCGGCGGCCGTGCCCTGACGGCCGGCGCCGAGGACGGCATAGGTGTAGGATGAGGTCATGGCCGACTCCTGGAACAGGGTTCAATGGGCATGACGAGCGCCGCCGGCGCCCCGCCCCACGACGGGCCCGGGATGCCCGCGCGCTTTTCGTCGGTGAGGGGCGTTTTTCGAGTTGGGTGCAATTCCCCGGCGGGAGGGGCGCACGGCTGTGCGCCCCTCCCGCAGAAATCGGGTGCGGCCGCGACGAGCCGGTCCGCAACGTTGACGCGGCTCGCCGGCACCCGGCGAACGCGCCACCGCCGCGGCGCGGCCGTTACGCCAGGCGCTTCTTCACATCGGCGGCGAAATCCTCGTAGCGCCGCAGCGGCGTGACGTCCACGTGCACGTGCTGGCCGTGCTCCTTCATGATCGGCAGGTCGAGCAGGATCTGGTCGAGCGTGTCCGGCCCGTCCACGTTGACGACGGCCACGACCCGGCGCGCGCCGACGCACTTCCACAGATCAACGACGACGCCGGCCTGCTTGGCGCCCAGGGCGGCGTCCGCCTCGCGGGCCCAGATGGCGAACAGGTCCTTCTGGGTCATGCTGGCGGGATACTCCACATGAAAATCGAGCAGGTACAACATGGGTCGGTCTCCTTTCTGAAAGCTGAGAGGATAGACGGGCCGGCGTCCGCCGCCGCGCTCAGGCCGGCGCGGGCGCCGTCTGTTCCAGCGTCGCGATGATCCGCCGCAGCTCGGCCGCCAGACGCGGGTCGAGCGGCGCCGGATGATGAGCGCGCAGCAGGGCCTGCGCCTTCTCGCGCGCCCACTCGCGCGCGCCGTCGCGCTTCTCTTCCCAGACGCCGTACGGCCGGCGGTCCATCAGCGTCGGCAGCCACAGCGCGCGCATGTGTTTCTTCGTATGCTTGTGCGCCAGGAAGTTGCCGCCCGGCCCCACCGCCCGGATCGCGTCCAGGGCCAGGGTCTCGTCGTCCACCACGATCCCGCGGTGCATGGCGCGCACCAGGCTCCAGATTTCGGCGTCCATCACCAGCATCTCGTAAGACAGGATGCGCGAACCGTACAGCAGGCCGGCGCCCAGGAGCATGTCGGCGCCGGTGGAGACGGCCATGAAGGCGGAGAAGGCGTTGTCCACGGCGCTCTGCCAGCCAGGCTCCTTGGCGCCGGTGGCGAAAGCCCCCATCGACAGCGGCACGTTGTAAAAATCGGCCAGGCGGTTGGTGGCCGCACCGAACAGATAATCCTCCGGGCCGCCGCCGGTGTAAGCGCCGGTGCGCAGGTCCATGGCCGTCTGCGCCGCCGCGTAGTAGACCGGGCATCCGGGGTGCGCCATCTGCATCAGGGCCAGCGCGCTGATGACCTCGGCGTTGCCGACGACCAGGTTGCCGGCCAGCGTCGCCGGGCCGGTGGACGCGCAGGAGGCCATGGTCATATACCCCACCGGCAGGCCGGCCTCGGCCGCGACCAGGCCGGCCTCCAGGCTGCCGCCGTCGTGGGCCAGCGGCGAGAGCGTGCACTGCATGATGGAGAGCACCGGGCGCCGGCGCAGTTCGGCGCGCCCGCCGGCCAGGGCCGCGGCCATCTCCACCGCGGCGCGCGCCTCGGGCACGGTGACGATGCTCTCGGTCTGCACGTGCTTGCGGCTCACCTCCCAGATCGCCAGCAGTTCATGCAGGCTGCGACTCTCCGGCGGGCAGTCCTGGGCCGAGACCGGGGTCCAGTGAAAGGCGATGGCGTCCAGGGCGTCGGCCACGCGCGCCGCATCCGACACGTCCTGGAGCGTCGAGCGGCGGCGCTCGCCCGTGAAGGCGTCCAGCACCTCCACCCCGCAACCGTCGGTGCCCAGGTGCGAGTGGCGGCCGTCCAGCGGCAGGTCCAGCGCCGGGTCCAGCGCGGCCAGGGAGTACGCGGGCGGCGCCTTCGCCAGCGCCTCTTCTACGACGTGGCCCGGGATCCTGGCGATCTGGGTCGCGCGGTCCACCGCCGCGCCGTGGGCCTCCAGGATATCGAGCGCGCGCGCGGACGGGAAGCGCACGCCGACCGACGCGATCACGTCCAGCGTGGCGGTGTGCAGCCGCCGGACTTCGTCGGGCGTCAGGATGTTCAGGCTGAGCTTGGGGTCCTCGATGGATGCGATGGGCATGGGGCCTCCAGATGTTGGGGCGCGCCGCGGCCGGGCGCGTCACAACGCGCCCTTACGGACTACGGATGGGCGGACAGCAGCTGACGGGCGACCGCCACGGCCCCGGCCGCGTCCTCCGAGTAGCCGTCCGCGCCGATCTCGCGCGCCCACTCGCGCGTCACCGGCGCGCCGCCGACGAGCACCTTCACCCGGCCGCGCAGGCCGGCGGCCTCCAGCGCCTCCATCACCCGGCGCTGGCCGACCATGGTGGTGGTGAGCAGCGCCGAGACGCCGACCAGGTCTGCGCCAAACTCGGCGGCCTTGGCCGCGAACTGCTCGTAGGGCACGTCCACGCCCAGGTCATGCACCCGGAAACCGTTCGCCGTGAACAGCGTGCCGACCAGGTTCTTGCCGATCTCGTGGATGTCGCCTTTGACCGTGCCCAGCACGATCACGCCGGCCGCCCGGCGCGCCGTGCCGCGTTTGAGCATCTCGGCTTCCAGGATCTGGGTGGCGGCCTTCATCGCCGCGCCGGCCCGCACCAGGTCCGGCAGGAACAGCTCGCCGCAACCGAAGCGCGCGCCGACCTCATTAATGCCGCGCACGAAACCCCGGTTGATCGCCTCCAAAGGGTCCAGGCCCAGCGCCAGCGCCTCGCGCGCCAGCCGTTCGGCGTCCTCCGGCTCGCCCTCGACGATGCTCTGCATCATGCTCTCGTACAGCCGCTCGGTGTCTGCGCTCATGAAGCCTCCTGGGAAGGATGAGAGGAGAGACTGGAGACAAAGCCGCGCGCCGGAAATCGGATAACTTTGTGCGGTTTGGTGTAAATTAGGTGGTGGAATCCACGGCGCCGCCGATGGTAAAGTGAGCGTAGCGAAACGCCGTCGTCCACGTTAGTGAAGAACGTCGCCGTTTTAGCGTCCGGTTGTAAATGGCCGGGCGGGAGGTCGTCATGCCGCTCGATCTGCGCAAGCTTCAAGCGGACATCCAGGCTTTGTACCGGGCGGAACATGCCGCCCTGGGCGAGCGCGGGACCCTGGAACGGCTGGAACAGGCGCGGCAGTGGGACCTGGCGCCGGCCCTGCGCGCCGGCGGCGTGGCCGTCTTCCCGCACGCCGGCGTGCGCGATTGCGGCCATCAAATTGCGGCCGTCGTGCACGCCTGCCTGGACAGCGGCGCGGACCGCGTGATCGTGGTCAGCGTGCTGCACGCCTTCACGGATGAGATGGAGGCGGCCCGCGTGCGCGTGGCGGCCGGCGAGGACCCGGCGCGTTTCCCGTTTTGGGGCATCCAGGGGCCCGGGATCGCGGGGCGCGAGGAGTGGCGCGGCGACCATGCGCTGATGAGCTGGCGGCACTTCTGGCAGGCCGAGACCAGACGCCGCGGCGTGCGCGGGCCGGACGTGATCGAGCGCTATCCCTACCTGGCCGGCGGCCAGCCGGAGCGCCTGCCCGGCATCGACGAGCTGGCGCGCCTGGCCGAGGGCGCCGTCATCGTGTCCACGGCCGACGCCTTCCACCACGGCCTGGGCTACGGCGACGCGCCGGAACAATCGCTGCACCCGCAGGCGGGCGGGCTGGAGCTGGCGCGGAGGACGATCGAAGACGGGATGGCGATCCTGGGGCGCGGCGATTACCGGGGCTACAACCAGCACTGCGTGCAGGCCAAGAGCGACGCGCGCGACGCCGGCCAAGTCTTCCGCTATCTGCGCGGCCCGCTGCACGGCCGCATCCTGGACCTGACCTACAGCGACGCCTCGGACCTGTACCAGCAGCCGAAACCGACCTGGGTGGCCGCGGCCCTGATGGAGTGGCGGCCGGCCTGATCCGGGTCAGGCCTCGTCTTCGTCCAGCGCCCGCGCCGCCTGGCGGTCGATCTCGTCCACGCCGGCGCCGCGCGCCTTCTCCAGCCGCGCGTAGCGGCTGGCGAACTGGTCCATGGCGTAGTGCACGAATTCGTCCTGGACCAGGCCGAACGGCATCGGGTCATACTGGGCGAAGACGTCGCCCACCACCCCCACCGCCAGCGGCAGCAACGCGTTCATGCGCTCGTCCAGCGCCGGCCACAGGCCCGGATCGGCCGCGACCAGGCGCGAGAGCAGGTACAGGCCGTAGGCGATGTGACGCGACTCGTCCTGCTTGAGCAGGCGGATCCCCTGACGCACCCCCGGCATCAGGTCGTTGCGCTCCAGCACCGTGAAGTAGGCGTGATAGCCGGTCTCGGCCAGCACCCCTTCGACAATCATGTTGTACGTGACCGACGCTTCCAATTGGGCGGCCGGCGACGGGTCGTGGCGCAGGCGGTTCAGGGCCTCGGGCAGAGCCTGATAGACGACGGCGCGGTAATTCTCGCCGCTGTAGTGGCTCAGGTCGCCCGGCGCCTGCGCCACCTCGTCCAGGAAGCGGCGGAAGAAATCGGTGTGCTTGGCCTCCTCGAACAGGAAGGTGGTCAGGTACAACTCTTCTTCGATCCGGCCCTCTTGGGCGATCACCTGGATCAGCGGCAGCAGGTCCAGGGTGACGGCCTCTTCGCCGGCCTGGAAGATGGCCGTCAGCCGCAGCAGGACGTCGCGCTCGATGTCGCTGAAATGGCGCCAGTCCCGCACGTCCTGGCTGAAGTCGAGGTCGCTCGGGTTCCAGACGCCGAGGCGCTTGGCCTTCTCGAACAGGCGCATCGGCAGGCTCTGGCGGCGCAAGCCGCGCGTGGTGGTGGCGAAGGTCTGATGGGTCATGTCACTCCTCGATGGTGGGCCGCGAGCCGCGCAGTTGTTTCACCTGCCCGCGCCGGCGTTTGGCCTCCAGCCGTTGCCGGCGCGCGCCCGGAGAGGCCCGCGTGGGCCGGCGCAGTTTGGGGGGTTCGGCCGCCCGGCGGATCAGGTCGGCCAGGCGGGCGCGGGCGTCGTGGCGGTTGCGCTCCTGGGTGCGGAAACGACGCGCCTCGATGATCAGGACGCCGTCGGCGGTGAGGTAGGGGCGGGCCAGGCGCAGCAGGCGTTCGCGGACCGGCTCGGGCAGGGACGGGCTGCGGCGGGCGTCGAAGCGGAGCTGGACGGCCGTGGCGACCTTGTTGACGTTCTGCCCGCCCGGCCCGGAGGCGCGGACGAACGTCTCGTCCAGCTCGGCTTCCGGCACGACGAGGTCGGGCATGATCTGCATAAGGCCATTCTAGGCGCGGCTCCAGCCAGCGGCAAGCGGCGTCTATACCCATCTTAATCGGCGGCGCGGCGCCCGACGCCGGGCCTGGACGCGGCTTTCGTGTTATCATCGCGCCTCCAGTTGCCGAGTCCACACTCGCATCGTCCGCCCCCTCACCCAGGAGGCCCGCGCCATGTGTTACGACGACGACGCCCGCCCGCCCGCCCCACCCGGTGAAGCCGGCGCCGCCGACGGCCAGGACGTCATCCTGACCGCCGCCGACGGCAACCGCTTCGCGGCCTACGTCGCCCGGCCGATGGGGACAATCCGGGCGCAGGTCCTGATCTATCCCGACATCCGCGGCCTGCACCAGTTCTACAAAGACCTGGCGCTGCGCTTCGCCGAGGTCGGGATCGCGGCCGTAGCCCTGGACTACTTCGGGCGCACCGCCGGCCTGACGGCGCGCGACGACGCCTTCGAGTGGCAGCCGCACGTGGCGCAGATGCGTCTGGACACGGTGCTGACCGACGCGCGGGCCGCGCTGGCCCATCTGCGGGCCGGGCCCGGCGGCGATCGGCCGGCCTTCATCGTCGGTTTCTGTCTGGGGGGCAGCCTGAGCCTGTACTCGGCCGGCGAGGACCTGGGGGTGGCGGGCGTGATCGGCTTCTACGCCGGCATGAAGCGCGTCCTGGACGAGCGGAAGGGCACGGCGCTGGACGCGGCCCGCTTCGCGCGCACGCCGGTGCTGGGGTTGTTCGGCGGCGCCGACCCCGGAATCCCGCCCGAGCAGGTGCAGGCCCTGGACGAGGCGCTGGACGCGGCGGGGGTGGAGCACCGGATCATCACCTACCCGGGCGCCCCGCACAGCTTCTTCGACCGGCGCGCGACGGACTTCGCCGAGGCCTCGGCCGACGCCTGGGAGCGCCTGCTGGCGTTCATACGGTCACATACTTCCCGGCTTGCCTGAGAACGATGCCGACGCGGATCAGCCCCCTGTAGCCTGTCCGGCCTCCAGCCTCTGCTGCACAGCCTCGGCCAGGGAACAAAACGTCAGCACATCCGGCTCCAAACCGAAGATGACGACCCGCGCCTCCTGGAACGGCAGGCGGCGGATAAACTCGTCCTGCTGATTCGGGGGGATCAGGGACAGCAACCGGGCAACCTGTGGGGACATCTCAACTCACCTCTTCCGGCCAAGACGCCCGGCCGGCGCCCATGGTTCCCAAATGATGAGGGGATGAACGTCCCCTCACCCGCCGCCGGCCAGGGGCGCGGCCGGGGCCACCTCCGGCATGACGCGCAGTTCGCGCTATGGCAGAGGGCTGGGGAGGGATGACTCCTCCTCCAGCTTATGCAATTGCCCCTCGTCGGTGAGGTTCAGGCGCAGGGGCGTCAGCGCCGTCCAGCCCTGCGCCACCGCCCAACGGTCCGTGCCCTCCTCGGGAGCCGCCAGCGGGCTGGCCGCGAACCAGTAGTGCCGGCGCCCCATCGGGTCCTCGCCCTGCACCACCCGGCCACTGTAGGCGCGCACCGACTGGCGCGTCCAGCGCAGACCGCGCGGCTCCGCCGGGAAGTTGACGTTCACCAGCCAGGTCCCGGGCAGAGCGATCAGGCGCTGGAGGGCCTCATCCACGCCGGCCGTCAGCGCCGCGAAGTCCGGCTCGCGTTCGGTGAGCGCCAGGCTGAACGCCGCCGCGCGCACGCCCAGGAAGGCCGCCTGGCGGGCCGCCGCCACCGTGCCGGAATGCCAGACGTCGTGCCCCAGGTTACTGCCCAGGTTGATGCCGGAGAGGACCAGGTCCGCGCCGTCCCAGTGGTACAGGCCGAGCGCCACGCAGTCCGCGGGCGTGCCGTCCACGCGGTACGCCTCAAGAGAGTCGATCTGCGTCCGGCGATAGTGCAGCGGGCGCTGGATGGTGATGGCGTGGCCCATGGCCGATTGCTCGACGTCCGGCGCGACGACGCGGACGTGGCCGTAGCGCGCGGCGACCCGCGCCAGCGCCCACAGGCCGGGGCTGTAGATGCCGTCGTCGTTCGTCACCAGGATACGCATGGTCTGAGAAGTATGGTCGCTCATGTTGATCTCCTGGTGGAGATCATAACGCGCCACGGTTAAGGCCAGATCAGGGAGAGCAGACTGGGTGCGATGGCGCCGCCCAGGGCCAGGAACCCGGTCAGGCCGTGCGCCAGCGCCGCCCAGCGCACCGAACCGGTCCGCGCCGTGATCCAGGCGTAGGCCAGGCCGAGCGGGAAGGTCATGGCCGCGAAGGTCAGCGGCCCGCCGGGGTCGGGGAAGACCAGTTGCGGGACGAGGTGCCAGGCCGCAAAGGCCAGCGAGGGGTAGAGCACGCCGAGCCAGAACGAGCGCGGGAACGCGGCCGTGTACAGCCCGCGCCAGAAGACCTCCTCGCACAGGCCGTTGACGGCCGCCACCGGCAGGGCCAGGGCGAGGAGGGGCCAGGGCGCCGCCGCGAAACCGGGCAGGTACAACGCCGCCGCGACGGCCACGATCAGGATGAGCAGGGCGGCCGGAAGCCGGTTGGCGCGGCTGAAGAGCGGGCGCGGCTCGGCGAAGAGCGCGCGCAGGCCGGCCGGGCGCAGGATCAGCAGAGGCGCGGCCAGACAGGCCAGCCAGTAGAGCGCGAAGCCGGCCAGATAGCCGGCCTCGCGGCCCAGCGCGCCCGCGGCGGCCGGGAAGGCCGGCGCCAGGCATGCCGGCAACAGGACGGGCAGGGCCAGCAACAAAAGCCGGCGCCTGCCCGTGAGGATTCTCTCCGTCATAGCGGACGAGCCATACTCTCAGCCCGCGCCGCTGGCGCCGCCGCCGGAGGCGCCCGCCGCGCCGCCCGCGGCGCTGGCCGCGGACGAATCCGAGGCCGCCATGACGGCCACGATCGCGCCGAAGTCGCCGTGCCCTCCCGCCGCCGCGTGGAACCAGACCGGCAGCGGCGCGCCGCCCAGCTTCTGGAAGTGCCTGGCCCAGGCCGCGCCCAGCCCGAACACGGCGGCCAGCGCCAGGTAGCGCTCGAAGTAGTCCGGGCGCGTGACCGGCTCCCGGCCCCGGCTGACGTCTTTAAGATATTGCCCGAAGCCCTTCCAGCGTGCGGCCTCGGCCTCGCCCGCCTCGGTGAGCGTGGAGAGCGACCCGGCCTGGATGAGGCCGACGAGCGAGACCAGGAACAGCCCGGCGCCCGCGCCCACCAGGGCCGCCGGCGCGATGAGGCTGTCGCGCCCGGCCTCGGCGGCCGCCCCGCCCCAGGCGATCCCGGCCAAGAACAGGCCGAGGGACACGAACAGGCCGAACATCCACCCCATCACGAGCCGGATGCGCGCCGCCTTGCGTTCCGGGTCGAACCAGCCGCGCGCAGTCAACTCCGCCTCCACAGCCTGTTCGAACGGCCGATGGCCGGCCAGCCGCATGGGGACCTCGCTCAGCGCCAGCGTGGTCCGGCCGGGCTTGAAGAGCGCGTCCAGCAGCGCCTGCTCGTGCGCGCGCAGCGGCTCATCGCCGGGTTTCAGTTCCAGGTGATGCTGTTTCGTCCCCAGCCAGCCTGCCTGCTCGTGGATCTCCAGCCGGCCGCGCTGCGCCAGGTCGAAGAGCGCGCCCATGACGCCGTTTGCCTGGCCCGTCAGCCGGCCGACCAACGCCGGCGGCAGGTCACCGGGCGGCAGAGGCGTGGAAAGCGGAGCCTCAACAGTTCCCTCGCGCCGGTAGGCGCGGGCGATCAGGCCCAGCGCCGCCGCGCCGCCGATCACCGTGACCACGGCCGCCGCCAGCCCGAACAGCCAGGCCTGCGCCGTCGCCGCCGCCCGCGCCTCGGCGCGCGCCTGCCAGGCCGGCGGCGCCGCGATCAGGCTGCCTTTGGGGAAACGCGCCGTCACGATCACGTCCTCGTCTTCATCCAGGCCGGAGGCCATGAAGGCGACGCCGGCCGTCGTCGTTTCGACCGTGGCGGCGCGATTGAGCGTCGGCGTCTCCAACGGCCGGAGCGACGGCGGGTACGTCAGTGTGACCGTCGCCGCCTTGATCGCGTACTCGTGCTCTTCGGGGATGGCGCGCCAGATCAGCGCATCCGCGTCCGATTGGCGGACCGCGCCGCGCACCCGATAGGTGAGCGTGAAGGTGTGGCTGGCATCGGAAGTGGGCGGCAGATGCCAGATGACTTTGAGCGGCCGGCCGGCCTCGATCTCGGCCTGCCCCGGCCCGGCGCCCGGCGACAGCGCCTGCCCGTCCAGGGCGGCCTGCACCTGATCAATCGAGTCCAGTTCCATGTAAGCCAGCTCACGGAAGACGTACGTGAACGGCCCGCCCTCAAAGACGAAGACGATGGTCTCGGTGACGTCGAGCGTCCCGTCCGGCCCGAGGACGAGCTGGACGTCATAACGCTCGGCGTGATAGGTCTTGGCCGCCTGCGCCGTGGCCGGCAGCCACAGACCGGCCAGCACCATCACCAGAGCCAGCAACCTGCGCAGCATATCCACCTCCGAGGGGTTGGACGTCGTCGTTTCACTCATTATCTACGCCCGGCGCCCTTTCCGGTTGCCGTCGTCTGGTTTAAGTTCTCTTAATGTGATTGTGCTGCCCGGAGCCGTATCCCGATGCGGTGCGAGGCGGGGGTACGGGCCGTCATTCAGGCCTCGCGCGCTAACAGCGTCGCGAAGATCTCGGCGGCATGGTTCACGACCATGAAATGGCCTTCGCCCGGGAAGACGTGTGCGCGGGCATTCGGGATCATGCGCTCGAAGTAGCGCGCCATCGCCGGGGGCACGTTGGTGTCGGCTTCGCCCTGCCACACGTCCACGGGCGCGCGGATGGCCTCCAGCCGGAACCCCCACGGCCGGGCGCAGACGGCCATGTCATGCGCCAGGCCGCGCGTGCCCTGGCGGTAGACCTCGCGCAGCGTGCGGACGAAGGCCGTTTGCAGTTCCGGCCGGGCGCGCATCAGCGCCTGATCGGGCGGGGAGAACGACGCCTGGATCTGGCGCATGGCCTGCCCGGCATCCTTCTGCAACTGCGACCCCATGGGCGCCATCAGGCGCTCCACCAGCCACGGCGCCCAGCGCGCCAGCCGGAAGAAGTGGCGGCCGATCCCCATGCCCTGGGTGACGCCCGGCGCGTCCAGCGGCGCCACAGCGCTCACCAGGGCCAGCGCCGTCACCCGGTCGGGCAGATCATGGGCGCAGACGGCCGCGTACGGGCCGCCGCCTGAGACGCCCATCACGGCGAAACGCGCCAGGCCGAGCGCATCGGCCAGCTCGCGCACATCGGCCGCCCAGTCGCGCAGGGTGCGTCCCGGCTGATAATCGGAAAGGCCGAGGCCGGGCCGATCAGGCACGATGACGCGGGCGCGCGCCGACTCGAGAGCGGCGGGGTCGATCAGGCCGGCGTCCAGCCGTGAGCCGGGGCTCCCATGAAAGAGCAGGACCGGCGGCGCCGCCGGGTCGCCCACTTCGAGGTAGCCCAGCCTGCGGCCATCACGCAGGCGGATGGTTCGATCACGGGATTGTTCGAGCACGTCACCCTCCTGCTGAGCCGGGCGCCGGCCCGCCTCCAGGGGCGGAACAGCGCGCCGGCGCGAATCAAGACGACGCCCGCCTGAGCCGGCGGTTCCGCCAGGAAATGGCGCGGAGCAGATGTAGAATGTCCCCCTATGCTAAACCTTCTGCCCATCCCGCGCCAACTCACGCTGACCGGCGGAACTTACGCGCCGCCGGACCAGGCCCTGGTCCTGCTCGACGCCGCCGCGCCTCAGGCGCTGCTGTTCACGGCCCGGCGTTTCCAGCGCGCCCTGCGCGAGCAGCGCCAGCGGCGCTGGGAATTGATCGCCAGCTCCGCCGCGCCGCCGGACGAGATCGGCCTGGCGTTGCGCCTGCGCCCGGGAAGCGGGCGGCGCGCCGAGGGCTACACGCTGACCATCGCGCCCGAGGGCGTGAGCGTGGAGGCCGCGGACCCGGCCGGCCTGTTCCACGGTGTGAGCACGCTCCTCCAGATCAGCGCCCAGTCCGGCGCGGCCTGGCCGTGCCTGCGCATCGAAGACGGGCCGGACTTCGCGGCGCGCGGCGTGATGCTGGACATCAGCCGCGACAAAGTGCCGACGCTGGAGACGGTTTACGCGCTGGTGGACCAGCTGGCCGGCTGGAAGATCAACCAGTTCCAGCTCTACATGGAGCACACCTTCGCCTACCGCCAGCACCCGGAGGTCTGGGCCGAGGCCTCGCCGTTCACGGGCGACGACATCCTGGCGCTGGACGCCTTCTGCCGCGAGCGCCACGTGGAGCTGGTGCCCAACCAGAACTCCTTCGGCCACCTGCACCGCTGGCTTCAACACCCGCGTTACCAGCCGCTGGCCGAGACCCTGGACGAGTTCGACACGCCGTGGGGCCTGAAGCTCAAAGGCCCGTACAGCCTGTGCCCGCTCGACCCCGGCAGCCTGGCGCTGCTGCGCGGCTGGTACGACGAGCTCCTGCCCCACTTCACCAGCCGCCAGTTCAACGTCGGCTTCGACGAGCCCGTGGACGTGGGCCAGGGCCGGAGCCGGGAGGCCGTGGCGGCGCGCGGCGTGGGGCGGGTGTATGTGGATTTCCTCAAGCAGGTCCATGCCGAGGTGGCCGCGCGCGGGCGGGCCATGCAGTTCTGGGGCGACATCCTCATTGACCATCCGGCGCTGATCCCCGAACTGCCGGCGGACGCCACGGCCCTGGAATGGGGGTACGAGGCGGACCATCCCTTCGGCGCCCACGGGGCGCAGTTCCGGGCCGCCGGGCTGAAATTCTACGTCTGCCCGGGCACGTCGTCCTGGAACTCCATCGCCGGGCGGACCGACAACGCCCTGGGCAACCTGCGCAACGCGGCCGAGAACGGCCTGAGGCACGGCGCCCTCGGCTACCTGATCACCGATTGGGGCGACAACGGCCACTGGCAGACCCGGCCGGTGAGCGACCTGGGCTTCGCGGCCGGCGCCGCCTACAGCTGGGCCTGGGACGCCAACCGCGACCTGGACGTCGCGGCGGCCCTGAGCGCGCACGCCTTCGCCGACCCGTCCGGGAGCCTGGGGCGCGCCGCCTATGATCTGGGCAACGTGTACCAGGCCACCGGGCTGCCGATCCACAATTCGTCCCCGTTGTTCTGGGCCCTGCAGTGGCCGCTGGACCAGGTGCGCGGCTATCGCGACGCGCTCGGCCCGGAGGCGCTGACGCGCACCCTGCACGCGATCGAGGCCGCCGCCGCGCCCCTCGCCGCCGAGCGCAGCCAGCGGTCGGACGCCGGGCTGGTGCGCCGAGAATTCGAGCTGGCGGCGCGGATGCTGCGGCACGCCGTGGGCCGCCTGCGGCTGGCGTATGGCCTGGGCGGCGCGAGCCGGGCCGAGCTGGGCCGGGACCTGCGCGCCCTGCTCGACGAGTACCGGACGCTCTGGCTGGCCCGCAACCGGCCCGGCGGCCTGAAAGACAGCGCCGCGCGGCTGGAGAAGCTGCTGGCCGAGTACGCGGACTGAAGCGTCCCAGACCGGTCCGCCGGCGGCGCGGCGGCGCCCTCCGCAAAACCCGCGGCTCAAAATCGCCTGTTCGGGCCGTATCCCGGCGTGTGTGTGTCAACGCGTTGGCCGCACGGCCGCGCGCCCCGGCCGGCGGGACATTACCCAAACCCCGAAAAAACGACCCCGTGCGCCGATCCGGGAAATTGGGGCTTGCCAAACCGCTCCTCTTTTGCTATGCTGTTACTGGTATAGACCAGTATGCCGACCAGTTTTCGCCTCAACAAGCGCAACCACACGCCGCTCTTCCGGCAGATCTCGGACGGCCTGCGCCGCCAGATCGAGGCCGGGGACCTGAAGCCCGGCCAGGCCATCCCCTCCGAGCGCGAGTATGTGGAGCAACTGGGCGTCAGCCGGATGACGGTGCGCGCGGCGCTGGACGAGCTGGAGCGCGAGGGGCTGCTGGTGCGTCAGCATGGGCGCAACACGGTGGTGGCCGGGACCCGCATTCACAAGAACGCGCTCGGCTTCATGTCCTTCACCGAGGATATGCGCTCGCGCGGGCTGGAGGCCAGCTCCCGGCTCCTCAAGCTGGAGGCCGAAGCGGCCGACGCGGCCGTCGCCGCGCAGCTCGGCCTGGGCGTCGGCGAGCGCGTCATCCGCATCGAGCGCGTGCGGCTGGCCAACGCCGAGCCGATGGCGTTGGAGCGCTGTTTCCTGCCCCACGCGCGCTTCGCCGGCCTGCTGGAGGAAGACCTGGCCCACCAGTCCCTGTACGACGTCCTGGAGCGCCGGTTCAACTGCCGGCCGATGCTGGCCGAGGAGTCGATCGAGGCCGTCCTGCTCGACGCCCAGGAAGCCCGGCAGCTGGATGTCGCCCGCCACAGCCCGGCGCTGCTGGCGCGGCGCATCACACGCGACGAACAGGGCCAGCTCATCGAAGCCGTGCAGACCCTCTATCGCGCCGACCGGTACCGCATGATCTTCGTCCGGCGGCGGCAGGGTGAATAGGTGAACCAGCGCATGGCGCCGACTCCCCGGCCGCTTCGGCGCGGCCTGATCGTCTCCTGCCAGGCCTATCCGGGCGAGCCGTTCTACGGCCCGCAGCACGTGGTCGAGATGGCGCGGGCCGCGATCCTGGGCGGCGCCGTCGGCCTGCGCCTCAATTCTCCGGCCGACATCGCGGCGGTGCGCGCCGTGACCGACCTGCCCGTCATCGGCCTGTACAAGGTCCACGCCCCGGGCTCGGAGGTCTACCTCACCCCGGACTGCGCGGCGGCCGAGGCGGTCGCCCGCGCCGGGTGCGACGTCGTCGCCGTGGACGCCACGCCCCGGCCGCGCCCCGGCGGGACGGCGCTGGCCGACCTGATCGCCTTCATTCACACGGAGCTGGGCAAGCCGGTGATGGCCGACGTCTCCTGCCTGGAGGACGCCCGCCTGGCCGAGTCGCTGGGCGCCGACGTGCTCGGCACGACGCTGGCCGGCTACACCGCCCACGGCCGCCCGAAGATGGACGGGCCGGACCTGGAGTTCCTGGGCGAGCTGGTCCGGACGGCGCGCGCGCCGGTCCTGGCCGAGGGCCGCTACTGGGAGCCCGCCGACGTGGCGCGGGCCTTCGCCCTGGGCGCATTCGCGGTCGTGGTCGGCAGCGCCATCACGCGCCCCTGGGAGATTACGCGGCGCTTCGTCCAGGCGCTGCCGGCGGACATCCGTCCGGCGGACCGGCAGCCGGCCGGCGCCTAGCTTTTTTATTGCGAGAACTGGTCTAGTCGTCTATACCAGAATTGAGGAGGTGATCCGGACCGGACAACGCCTGAGTGAACCGTCGTGAGATCGTCGAGTCGTTTTGCGCCATCTAGCGAGAGGAGACCCGCATCATGCACGCCCATCGTCTTTTCCGGCTGATTACGGCCCTGGTCATCGCCGGGCTGGTCGTGACGGCCTGCGCCCCGGCCGCCGTCCCCACCGCCGAAGTCATCGTCCAGACCCAGGTGGTCCGGGAGACCCAGGTCGTCGTCCAGACGCAGGAGGTCATCAAAGAAGTCGCCGTGACGGCCACGCCCGGCCCGCATCCGGAGGCCGTCATCGGGAACATCGAGCCGAACGCCGAGCTGACCGTCTGGACCTTCTGGCTGTCGCCGACGTTTGACGACTACATCAAGAGCACGCTCGCGCGCTTCCAGGAGGCCTATCCGGGCGTCACGGTCAACTGGGAGGACCATCAGGCCACCTTCCAGGACGACCTGCGCAACGCCTACGCGGCCGGCAACGCGCCCGACGTCATCAATTTGTCCATCTCCGAAGGCTGGGTCAGCGACTACGCCTCCCAGGGTCTGCTGCTCCCGCTGGACGACCGCGTGCCCCAGGCGGTGAAGGACCTGTACTTCCCCAACCTGTGGGACCAGCAGGTGGTGGACGGCCAGCACTACCTCTTCCCGTACTATCAGGGGATCATCGTCAACCTGGTCAACACCAAGATCCTGAGCGACGCCGGCTTCACGGTCGCCGACTTCCCCAAGACCATCGACGGCCTGCCGGCCTTCTGCCAGGCGATCAAAGACAAGACCGGCACCCTGTGCGACATCCGCCTGACCGTCAACGACCTGCTGGCGCAGATGACCTACGAGGGCGGCGTCCAGGTGATCAACGACGCCGGCACCGAATTCACGTTCGACTCGCCGGAAGCCGTCGCCTGGCTGCAGATGTACGTGGACATGGTCAAGGCCGGCACCGTGGACCGGACCGTGCTGGTGACCGACCAGGACCGCGTCGGGCTGGACCTCTTCACTTCCGGCCAGGCCGCTTTCTACAACACCGGCCCGAACCTCATCCGCGAGGTGCGCGCCAACAACCCGGGGCTGTACGGCTACCTGGCCGTGGTGCCCGCGCCGGTGGGCAAGTCCGGCGTCGTCGGCAAGGGCCTGATGGCCATGTCGGTCAACGCCAACACCCGGTACCCGAACGCCGCCATCGCGCTGGCGCAGTTCATGACCAACCCGCGCAGCATGCTCGAGTTCGCGAAGATCGTGTCCATCTACCCGTCGACGCCGTCGTCGTATGACGACCCGTTCTTCTCGGCCCCGCCGGTGGCCATCGAGGATAGCGCCAAGCCGTACGCCCGGGACGCGGTCTCCAAGCTGGCCGACATCGTCCCCAGCATCCCGCACAAAGCCGACGTCAACAACATCGTCCTGCAGGCGGTCCAGCAGGCGCTGTTCAACAACGTCGATCCGCAACAGGCGCTGAGCGACGCCGTCGCCCAGGCCAACGCCCTGCTCCCGTAAGCACGCCCCCGGCCGCCGGCCTCTTCCATTTGGGAGAGGCCGGCTGGCCCGGCTGGAGAAAGACGGCCACGGATTACACCGATTACACGGATGGCACAGGTTTAATAACAATCAGCGAAATCCGCGTAATCCGCGGCTGATTGACGGAACGGCTATGACCCGCCGACTCTCGCTCACGCCCTACCTGTTCCTGGCGCCGGCCCTGCTGGTGATCGCGGTCTTCGTGCTCTACCCCATCGGCGCGGTGGTCTACTACAGCTTCACCGATTACAACATCGTGAAGCCGCCGATCTGGGTCGGCCTGAAAAACTACCAGCAGCTGGCCCGGGACCCGATCTTCTGGCTGGCGCTGCGAAACTCCTTCGTCTACCTGCTGGTGACGCCGACGCTGATCGGCCTGTCCCTCCTGCTCGCCATCGTCGTCAATCGCCGGCTGCCCGGCATCACGGCCTTCCGGGCGCTGTTCTTCATCCCCGTCATCAGCGGCAGCATCGCCGTCGGCATCGCCTGGCGCCTGATGCTGGACACCAACGGCATCATTAACGGCCTGCTGCTCTCGCTGGGCCTGCTCCAGGAGCCGATCCAGTGGCTGGCCGAGCCGGCCCTCACCCTGCCGCTTGCCATGGCCTTGACGACCTGGCTGGGGCTGGGCTATTACATGATGATCTTCCTGGCCGGCCTGCAGAACATCCCGGAGGAGCTGTACGACTCGGCCGTGATCGACGGCTGCAACGCCTGGCAGAAGCACTGGCATGTGAGCGTGCCCGGCCTGCGCCCGCAGATCACGTTTGTGGCCGTGATCTCCAGCCTGGCCGCCCTGCAGGTGTTCAACGAGATCTTCACCCTCACCGGCGGCCTGGGCGGCATCCTCAACAGCGGCGTGACCATCGTGTTCTACCTCTGGCGGCAGGCCTTCCGGCTGAACCACGCCGGGCTGGCCTCGGCCATCGCCATGGTGCTGCTGGCCATCACGCTGGTGTTCTCCATCCTGAATATCCGCCTGCTGGAACGCGGCACGGAGGAGCACTGATGACGCCGTCCCTATCGCGGGCGCCGGCTCTGCGCCTGCCCCTCTCCCTGACTGTGCGCCGCGGGCTCGAGACGTTGCTCGTTTACGCCGTGCTCGCCTCGGTGGCCGTCATCACCGTCTTCCCTTTCGTCTGGGTCTTCTTCACCTCGTTCAAGGGACCCAACGACCCGATTGTCTCCGTGCCGCCGCAGTTGATCCCGCAGGACCCGACCCTGGGCAACTACCTGCGGGTCTGGAACCAGCTGCCGGTCTGGCGTTTCTACGTCAACAGCCTGCTGGCGACCGGGACGGTGGTGGTCTGCAACACCCTGCTCTCCTCGCTGGCCGCGTATCCGCTGGCCAAGATGAGGTTTCCAGGACGCGAGGCGATCTTCTATCTGCTGCTGGCGACGTACATCGTGCCGCCCGTGCTCACCTCGATCCCCAGTTTTGTCCTGGCCGTCACCGTCTTCCGTTATTACGACCAGCTGCCGTCGGTGATCTTCCCGTATCTGGCGGGCGTGCTGAATATCTTCCTGCTGCGGCAGGCCTTCAAGGCCGTGCCCGACGATCTGATCGACGCCGGCCGCATCGACGGCGCCGGCGAACTGCGCATCTGGTGGGAGATCCTCATGCCCATCATCCGCCCGTCGCTGGCCACCGTGGCCATCATCACCTTCGTCGAGCAGTGGAACAACTTCTTCTGGCCGTCGCTCATGCTGCACACGCGCGAGAACATGACGCTGCAGGTGGGGCTGGTCGCGCTGCAAGGGGCCTTCGCCAACGACGCCCGCGGCATCGCGGCCGGCGTGGTCATGACGGTCGTCCCCATGATCCTTTTCTTCGCCGCCCTGCAGCGCCAGTTCATCCGCGGCCTGACCGGCGCCGTGAAAGGTTAAGCGCATCCGCGCCGGCGGCTTTTGCAGTACACTCCCGCCTGTTTGCGCCGGACGCCGACGACCGCCCTGGCATGCCTTCATGCTCTATATTCATCACGCCCAGCTCCTCACCCCAACGCGCGCTATCCCGGATGGCGCTGTGCTCGTGGACGGCGGCCGGATCGCCGCGGCCGGCCCCGCCGCCGAATTGCCGCCGCCGGAGGGCGCGCGCCGGCTGGACGCGGGCGGCGGCTGGCTCGTCCCCGGCTTCATCGATCTCCAGCTCAACGGCGGCTTCGGCTGCGACTTCACCTCGGAGCCCGAGACGATCTGGCCCGTGGCCGCGCGCCTGCCCGAGCACGGCGTGGCCGCCTTCCTGCCCACCATCGTCACCTCGCCCCTGAGCCGGTCGGCCCAGGCCCAGCGCGTGCTGCAGGCCGGCCCCCCGCCCGGTTTCGTCGGCGCGGCGCCGCTGGGTCTGCACATCGAAGGCCCGTTTCTCAACCCGGCCAAACGCGGCGCGCACAATGTGGACGACCTGCGCCTGCCGGACCTGGCGGCGGCGGCGGACTGGTCCCCGGAGGCCGGCGTGCGCCTGGTGACCCTGGCCCCGGAGCTGCCCGGCGCGCTGGAACTGGTGCGGGCGCTGACCGGGCGCGGCGTGCGGGTCAGCCTGGGGCACTCGCTGGCGACCTACGCCGAGGCGCAGGCCGCGCTCGACGCCGGCGCGCGCTATGCCACCCACCTGTTCAACGCCATGCGCCCGCTGGACCACCGTGAGCCCGGCCTGCTCGGCCTGCTGCTCACGCGGCCCGAGATCGTCGTCGGCCTGATCGCCGACGGCCGCCACGTCCACCCGGCGCTGGTGGACCTGGTCTGGCGCGCGCGCGGCCCGCACGGGGTCAATCTGGTGACCGACGCCATGGGCGCGCTCGGGATGCCGCCCGGCCGGTACCCGCTGGCCGGCTTCGACGTCATCGTTGATGGGCACACGGCCCGCCTAGCCGATGGGCGGCTGGCCGGGAGTCTCCTGCGCCTGGACGAGGCGGTGCGCAACCTGATGGCGTTCACGGGCTGCGCGCTGGCCGACGCGGTGGCGACGGTGACGACGACGCCCGCACGCCTGCTCGGCCTGGACCACGAGCGCGGCCGGATCGCCGCCGGCTACCTCGCGGACCTGACGCTGCTCAGCCCGGACCGGTGCGTGCTGGCGACCCTGGTCGCCGGGCAGGTGGCCTTCGCGTCCGCGCCTGGCTGGCAAGGCTAGGCTGCCATGGGATTGCGCGACGAGATCTTCGAGCAACCGGATGTTTTGCAGGGGGTGCTGGACGCCCAACTGGGCGTCATCCAGCGCGCGGCGCGCGCCATCCGCGCCCGCGAGGTGGGGTTCGTGCTCCTGGCCGCGCGCGGCACCTCGGACCACGCCGGCGTGTACGCGCAGTATGTGTGGGGGGCGCGCAACGGGCTGCCGGTGGCGCTGGCCGCGCCGTCGCTGTTCTCGCTCTATGGCGCCGCGCCGCGCCTGCGGGACGCGCTGGTGGTCGGCATCTCGCAGTCCGGCCAGTCGCCGGACGTGGTCGGCGTGATCGCCGAGGGTCGCCGGCAGGGCGCGCTGACGCTGGCCGTCACCAACGACCTGGCCTCGCCCCTGGCCCAAACTGCCGAGTTCGTCCTGGACGTGCGCGCCGGCCCGGAGCGCGCCGTGGCCGCCACCAAGACCTACACGGCCGAACTGCTCAGCCTGGCCGCGCTCTCGGCCGCCCTGCGCGACAACGGCGAGGACCTGCGGGCGCTGGCGCGGGTGCCCGCGGCCGTGCGTCAGGCGCTGCGCCTGGAACCCGAGGTGGCGCGCCTCGCCGCCCGACGCCGGGAGATGACGCAGGCCGTGGTGTTGGGGCGCGGCTTCAATTACGCCAACGCCCACGAATGGGCGCTCAAGCTCAAGGAACTGACCTACGTCCTGGCCGACCCTTACTCGGCGGCCGATTTTCAGCATGGGCCGATCGCGGTCGTGGACTCCGGCTTCCCGGTGCTGGTGATGGCGCCGGGCGGCGCGGCCCTGCCGGATCTGCTGGCGCTGATGCGCCGCCTGAAGCAGGATTATGCCGCCGACCTGCTGGTGCTCTCGGACGACGACGAGGCGCTGTCCCTGGCCGGCGAGGACGCTCTGCGCCTGCCGGGCGGCCTGCCGGAATGGCTCAGCCCGCTGGTGAGCATTATCCCGGCGCAGCTCTTCTGCTACCACCTGGCGCGGGCCAAGGGCCTGGACACCGAGGCGCCCCGGCACATCCGCAAAGTGACGTTAACGCAATAACGGCCGAGGCGTTTCGCCGCAAATGACACGCATTCAGGCGACTTCGCCTGAAGTCTTCATGAGCCTTCGTGGCCGCAACGTCCCGGCCAACCTGGAGCCCGATGTCCTACTCCGTCATCGCTTTCAATCGCGCTGACCCTGGGCACATCGCCCATCTCGTCGCGCTCTGGAACGCCGCCTGCGGCCCGGACCTGGCCTTCACCGAGCGTCTGGCCGAGCACAACACGCGGCCCGGAACGGGCCTGAAGCAGGCCGGGCGGCTGGCGTTCGCGGGCGAAGAGCCGGCCGGCGTCGTCCTGGCCAGCGCGGCGTCCGACGGGTCTCAGGCCCACGGCTGGATCGACGTCGCCGCCGTCGCGCCCCGCTTCCAGCGGCGCGGCCTGGGCTCCGACCTGCTGCGCTGGGCGGAGGCCTGGCTGCGCGAGCAGGACGTCGCCGCCGTCCACCTCGGCGGGGGCCTGCGCCACTTCACCGCCGGCCTGCCGGTGGAGTTGGGCGCACAGCCGTTCTTTGAGAAGCGGGGTTTTCGATCGGTCGGGCATGCCTGGGACGTGGCGCGGACTCTCACGGACGACGACCTGGCCGCGCCGGCCCCGCCCGCGATCCGGCCCGCGCAGCCGGGCGACTTCCCGGCCTTCGACGAGTTCCTGCAGCGCGAGTTCCCGGGCCGCTGGCGCTATGAGGTCCAGGAGGCGCGGCGCGATGGCGCGCGCCTGTCCGATTATCTGCTTTTGTGGGAGGCCGGCCGGGTGGAGGGGTTCTGCCGCCTCGTGTTTGAGGACTCGTACTGGCCGCTGGAGCGCGTCTACATGCGCCGCCTGCCGCGGCCGTGGGGCCAGCTGGGGCCGATCGGCGTAGGCCGGGCGGTGCGCGGCCAGGGCCAGGGCGGCGCACTGCTGAGGGCCGGGCTGCGCGCCCTGCGCGCGCGCGGCGTCGCCGGCTGCGTCATCGATTGGACCTCGCTGCTCGCCTTCTACCGCAAGTTTGGCTTTGAGCCATACCGGCAGTATGGGATGATGGTTAAGGAGGCCGGTTGACCCCCCACCCCGGCCCTCCCCCGTCCGCGCAGGCGGACGAGGGAGAGTGCCCGAAGGGCGGGCGGGGGTTCCAACCTTCGTCTATTCGTACCGCAACGCCTGCACGATCTCCAGCCGCGCCGCCTGGCGGGCCGGGATGATGGCGGCCAGGGCGCCGAACAACAGCCCCACCGCGATCGCCACCAGCATGGCCTGGCCCGGGAACGCGTATGTGACCGGGAAGCCGAGCGCCGCAAACGCGCTCGTCGCCATGTAACCCAGGTACAGGCCGGCGAGCAGGCCGAACGCGGTCCCGATGGCGGCCAGGATGAGGGCCTCGGCCAGGATGATGGTCCGCACCTGGGAGCGCGCCGCGCCGACGGCGCGCAGCATGCCGATCTCACGCGTGCGCTCGATCACGCCGATCGCCAGGGTGTTGATCATGGCGATCAGGGACGGCACCGCCAGGAAGATCACCATCGCGTAGATGCCGGCGAAGGCGGCGTCGAAGATGCCGCGGTTTTGGTCCACGTAATCCTGCCCGGAGACCAGCTTGAACTGCGGATAGGGCCTGAGCGCGTCCTTGAACGCCGCCTCCACCGCAGCGCGATCCGCGCCCGGCTTCAGGTTGATCTGGAAGAACACGTCCTCCGCGCGCCCGAAGTCTGCGGCGATGTTGGCCTGCGAGAGATAGCCGGTCGTCGTCTTGGCGTTCAGATAGTCCGAGGCAATGCCGACGATTCTGTACGTGACTGCGCCGGTCGGCGTGAGCAGGGTCACGTCATCGCCCAGCCTGACGCCGGCCGAGGTCTTCACGAGGCCGTTGATGATCAGGCCCCGGCCGGCCTCCACCTCGCGGAAGGCCGTCTCCGGGTCGCCCTCGATGAAGGCCAGCCCGCTGGTCTGGACGTAGGCGCGCGGCTCGATGCCGAGCAGGCCCACGGCCACGTCGTTGATCTGCGTGCCCGCAAAACGCAGGGTGCTGACGACGTCCACGCCCTCTACGGCGCGCAGCGCTTCGGCCAGCGCCGGGCTGGCGCCGGTGTTGACGCCCCAAACCGCAATCGTCGGCGGCACGAGCAGGTAATCGCTGCTCAGGCTGTTCTCCAGCATGTCCGTAAACGTGATCGCCAGGCTGGTGATCAGGCCCGCCGCCATCACCAGGATGGCGAGGGCGATCATGGTGGTCGCCGAGGTGACGGCGGCCCGGGTCGGCTGGCGGGAGAGGTTGCCCTCGGCCAGCTGCGCCGTGCCCGCCCGGGCAAAAGCCAGGGCCATCAGCCGGCTGAACACGCCCGCGATCGGGTTGACCAGCGCCGGCGCGATCAGGATCAGGCCGCCGATGAACAGGAAGCTCCCCAGCCCGAGCAGCCCGGCGTTCCCCGTGATCAGCGCCGCCACAGCCACGGCGAGCATCACGACCCCGGCCCAGAAGCCCAGGCCAGTCAGCCGCCGCCACGCAAGCGCGCCGACCGTCGGCCGCAGGGCTTCCAGCGGCGTCACCCGGCTGGCGGCGCGCGCCGGCAGGAGGCCCGCGATCAGGGTGATGCCGACCCCGACGGCGATGGAGAGCGCCACCAGGCCGGGCGTCACCACCGGCGATCCGACCTGGATGTTCAGGAGCTGCCGCCCGATCTGCGACACCGCGCTCAGGGCCAGCCAGCCGAGGCCATAGCCAAACAACAGCCCCGCGGCGGTGCCGACGACACCCTGGATCAAACCCTCCACCAGGATCAGCCACGTGATCGTGCGGCGGCTGGCGCCGATGGCGCGCAGCATGCCGATGTCGTGGCGGCGCTCGGCCACGACGGTGCGGAAGGTGTTGAAGATGATGAAGCCGCCCATCAGCAGGCCCAGCGCCCCGAGCAGGGTGAAGATCATCTGCGCCGTCTGGATATTGGTCAGAATCTCGGCCCCCGGCTGGAGCACGCCGATGGTGAAGCTCTCGCCCAGCGCGGCGGCAATATCCGCCTCGATCCGGGCGCGGCGGGCCTCGTCGGCGGTGTCGAAGTTGGCGTCGATGACGTTGATCTTGCCCGGCGCGTTGAACAGGCGCTGGGCTTCGCTCAGGGTGACGAGCACTTCCTCGTTGCCGGGCAGCAGGCGCTGCGGCAGCAGGCCGACGATGGTCAGGTCCACCAGGCCGGACGGCGTCGGCAGCGACAGCGTATCGCCCAGCCCAACGCCCGCCTCGTCGGCCAGGGACTCGGTGATCACGGCGACGGCGCCGTCATCGGCCTGCAGAAAGCGGCCCTGCAGGATGTTGAAGGACGCCAGCGAGCGGATGGCCTCCGGCACGGCGCCCACCAGCGTCACCGCCGTGATGCGGTCGGCCGCGGCCGGGTCTTGATCAATAAAGTCGGCCGGCAAGCCGATGCCGCGCTCCAGCGTGCCGGAGACGGCCCGCACGCCGTCGACGGCGGCGACCGTCTCGGCGACCGTCTCGGGGAAGGCCTCGCCCGACTTGCTGGTGATGGTGGCGTCCACCTGCCCGGCCAGCGCCAGGGCATTGGCCTGAAATGCGCCGATGAACGCCGGCATGATGGTGTTCATGCCGAAGATGAGCAGCACGCCAAAGACGATGGCGAGCGTGGTCAGGACCGTGCGTAGTTTCCGGCCGCCCAGGTAGCGGGCGGCCAGGGTGAGGTAGAGGGACATACCGGCCTCCGTTCCGTGACTGTTGCTGCACGCTGGAGGACCGTTCAGCCGTCGAAGGCCGAACGGTTTCCAGCGACGCTTCCTCAGGCCATGGCCTTCATGCGGGTCTCGATGTAGGCCGAATTGCCGGACTTCTGCGGATCGAGGACGGTCTCGTCGGTGACCAGGCCGTCTTTGAGGAAGACGATCCGGTCGGCATAAGCCGCGATGCGCGGGTCGTGCGTCACCATGACCACCGCCCGGCCCCACTCGTCCGCGGCCTGGCGCAGCACCCCGGCGATCTCATCCGAGGCGCGCGAATCCAGGTTGCCGGTCGGCTCGTCGCACAGCATCAGGGCCGGCTCGGCCACCAGCGCCCGGGCGATAGCCACGCGCTGCTGCTGGCCGCCCGAGAGCTGGTCCGGGCGGTGGTGCAGGCGATCCCGCAGGCCCACCTTCTCCAGCCAGGCCCGGGCCTTCTGATGCGCCTCGGCCTGGGGCCGACCGTCCAGCAGGAGCGGCAGCGCGGCGTTCTCGGTGGCGTTCAGCACCGGGATCAGGTTGAAGAACTGGAAGATGAAGCCGATCTTGCGCCGGCGCAGCTCGGTCAGGGCCTGATCGGAGAGATCGCTCAAATCGTGGCCGTCCACGATGACGCGCCCGCGCGTCGGCCGGTCCAGGCCGCCGAGCAGGTGCATGAGCGTGGACTTGCCGCAGCCGCTGGGGCCCATCACGGCCACGAACTCGCCGGCGTTGACGCTCAGGTTGACGTCGGCCAGGGCGGTGACGGCGGTTTCGCCGGCGCCATAGATCTTGGTCAGGTTCTCGGTCTGGATGATGGACATGGGATGCTCCTCAACGGACGCGCCCGGCGCCGAGGCCGGGCGGCGTTTACCTGGTTGCGGCTTCGGCCCATTTACGCGGCCGGCCGCGCGGCCGGACTTCCGGCTCGGGCAGCGGCTGGCGCTTCACTTCGTCCAACCGGGCCTCGACCATATCCAGCCAGCGCAGGTCAGCCTCCAGGTGCATACCGGCCTTGTCCAGCAACAGGATGCGGGCCAGCTCGCGCCGGGGGTCTGCGGCCTGGCGCTGGGCCGTGATGGCGTGCAGGCCACGGTAAAGGGCCGCGCGCTGCGTCTGGATGAGGCGCTGCGGCGATGGCTCGCCCGCGATCAGCGCCAGCATCAGCTTGATGAAGAATTCGTCTCGGCCGTGTTCACGCTCCACACCCGATTCCAGCCAGGCGGTCAGAGCCTCCCGGCCGGACTGGGTGACGGAGTAGATGCGCTTATCGGGCCCCTCAGTCTGCGCCTTCCCTTCCTCGGTCACCAGCCCGGCCTCTTCCAGGCGCCCGAGCGTGGTGTAGACCTGGGCCGGCTTGACGTCCCAGTTTGCCTCGCCGCCGACCAGCGCCTCGAACGCCGAGTGCAGCTCGTAACCGTGACGGGGCCGTTGGGCCAGAAGCCCTAAAAGGGCGAATCGAACAGACATAAAATAAATAGTTTACGATTTTCTATTTATAGGGGATAATATAAACCAGTTTTCTATTTTGAGTCAATAGAAAAGACTGACTTTTTTCTGTCATTGACAGCAGCTGGCTTGCCAGCTAGTCTGCAATTAGATTTATCTGTAACTATTGTTACATTAGATCGTGATACGCAGCGCAAGGTAATAAGAAACTGCTCGATATGACGACCTGGCTTCTTTTCACGTACCGCGTTCCGAATGAGCCTTCGGCGCGGCGCGTCTACGTCTGGCGTAAGCTGAAGGGCCTGGGCGCGCTCCTGCTCCACGATACCGCCTGGGTGCTGCCGGCCACCCCCCAGACCCGCGAGAAACTGCAATGGCTGGCTACTGAGGTCCGTGACATGGAAGGCGGGGAAGCGACGCTCTGGGAGGCGCAACAGGTCTTCACCGGGCAGGATGCCGATCTGGCGCAGCAGTTCGTGGAACGGGTCGATGCCGTCTACCGCGAGATCCTGGCGGAACTGGAGAAGCCGGAGGCCGACCTGGCGGCGCTGGCCCGACGCTATCAGCAAGCCGCGCGGCAGGACTACTTTCGATCCGACCTGGGCGAAGGGACGCGCCAGAAACTGATCCAGCGACGAGGTGCGGAGCACATATGAAGTGGCTAACCTGGGAGAACATCGGCATTGACCGCATGGGCTGCGCCTGGCTGATCCGGCGCTTCATCGATCCGCAGGCCGAATTCGCCTTCGTCCCCGCCGGCCAGTCCCCGCTGCCCGAGGGCTACGAGCCGTTCGACATCCCGGGCGTCCGGCTGACCCACCGGCGCGGACATTGCACGTTTCACACGCTGCTGCGCGACTACAACCTCGACGACCCGGTCCTGCACCGGATCGCGGCCATCATCGACGAAGCCGACGTCGCCCAGGACGTGACGGTCGAACCGATTGCGGCGGGCCTGGAGGCCTTGTGCCTGGGCGTCCGCCGCCTTTGCCCGGATGACGCGACGGCCATGGAACGCGGCGGCTGGCTGTACGACGCGCTCTACGCCCAACTGGCCGCCGAGGCTCAGAGTCCGAACAAGGAGTGAACCATGCCCGCCAGATTTGTGACCCGCGAGAAGCCGAAAGTCGATCGCGTCGCCTGCCCGTGGCTCATCCGAAGATTCATCGATCCGGCGGCCGAACTGCTGTTTGTTCCGGCCGATCAGGTGATGGCGACGGCGGAGCGCGCGGGCGCCCTGCCCTACGACGTGCCCGGCGTGGAGCTCGGACACCAGGACGGCGGCTCATCCTTTGAGGCGTTCATCCGCAAGTACGCGCTGACCGACCCGGCGCTGCTGGCGCTGGCCAAGATCGTGCGCGCGGCCGACACCGCCGACCGCGGCGCCGCGCCGGAGGGCGAAGGGCTGCGCCAGATCGCCAACGGCTGGCATCGGCTGGATTGGCCGCTGGAGAAACGGCTGGAGGTGGGCTTCGCGATCTACGACTGCCTGTACGCGGTTTGCCAGGAGCGCGTGGGTCAGCCGGGATAGCGCCGGCCGCACATCCGCCACTGCATGAGATGCTGAACATGCGCCGGTCGGCTGCGCCTGCCGTCGATTTGACCAGTGTCTGGCCGCGCGATGGCCGACTGCTGTTTGCCACCCGCGTCATCCGCCTCTTCGCTTACGGCCTGATCTCGGTCGTGCTGGCGCTGCACCTGGCGCAGATGGGCTTTGGCGAGGCGCAGATCGGGATGCTGCTCACACTCATGCTGGCCGGAGACGCCGCGCTGTCGCTGTGGATGACCACGCGCGCCGACCGCCTCGGCCGGCGGCCGATGCTGCTCGCTGGCGCCGTTTTGATGATCGTGGCTGGAGCCGCGTTCGCCCTGGTCGAGAGCTGGCCGGCGCTGACCCTGGCCGCCATCGTCGGCACGCTCAGCCCCAGCGGCAACGAAGTCGGGGCATTCTTACCCATCGAACAGGCGGGGCTCGCCCAGACCATCCCGGACCGCCAGCGCACCCACGTGTTCGCCTGGTACAACCTGGCTGGCTCGCTGGCGACCGCCTGCGGCGCGCTCGTTGGGGGCGCGTCTGTCCAATGGCTGCTGCCATTCGGCGTCGCGCCACTGGCGAGCTACCGCCTGGTCTTTGCGGCCTACGCCGGACTGGGCGCGGTCCTGCTGATTCTGTTCAGCCGCCTGTCCTCAGCCGTCGAAGCGACCCACCCGCCGCCGGCCGCCGGCCCATTCGGGCTGAGCCGCTCACGGCGCATCGTCGCCCGGCTGTCCGCGTTGTTCGCGTTGGACGCCTTCGCCGGCGGCCTGATCTTGCAGAGCCTGGTCGCCTACTGGTTCTCCGTCCGCTTCGGCGCGGACCCGGCCGTCATCGGCGCGATCTTCTTCGGGGGCAATATCCTGGCCGGGCTATCGGCGCTGGCCGCCGCCCGGATCGCGGCGCGCATCGGGCTGGTGCCGACTATGGTCTTCACGCACATCCCTTCGAACGTGCTGCTGATGCTGGTCCCGCTGATGCCGTCTCTGCCCCTCGCCGTGGCCGTCTTGCTGACGCGCTTCAGCCTGTCGCAGATGGACGTGCCCACGCGCCAGTCGTACGTGATGGCCGTGGTGGACCCGGCGGAGCGCTCGGCCGCCGCCGGCCTCACCGGCCTGGCGCGCACGGTCGGCGCGGCCTGTTCGCCGCTGCTCGCCGGCCTGCTGCTGGGCGGCGGCTGGCTGAGCGCCCCCTTCTGGGCGGCGGGCGGCCTGAAAATCGCCTACGACCTGGCCCTCTACCACAACTTCCGCCGCGTCACGCCGCCCTAACTGTCCAGATACTCGTCTATCCGCTCCAGGGCGGCGGCGAAGCCGCGCCGGCCCAGACCGACGCGGAAATGGTGGCCGGGTTGATCGAACAGGCTGCCGGGGACGACCATCACGCCTTGCTGTTCGATCAGGCCCTCGCACAACGCCTCGACCGTCCCCGGCCCGGTCCACAACGGGAAGGCCACCGAGCCGGCGTCCGGCGGCAGCCAGCGGAAGAGGTCCGGCCGGGCGGCGAAGAACCCGGCGGCCTTTTCCGTGTTCGCGCGGATCAGGTCGAGATTGCGCGCCAGGATCTGGTCGCGGGCGCGCAGCGCCATGAGCGCGAGGACCTCGCTCGGCGCGCTGTGGCAGATGGTGGTGTAGTCCTTGAGCGCCAGGCAGCGCTCGATCACGCCCGGCGCCCGCGTCGCCAGCCAGCCCAGGCGCAGGCCGGCCAGCGCGAAGGACTTGGACAGGCCGGAGAGCGTGATCCCCAGCTCGTAGAGGTCGGCGACGGCGGGCAGACGGCGCGCCGGGTCCGGCTCCAGCCAGCGGTACATCTCGTCCGAGAACACGTAGACGCCGCGCCGCCGCGCCAGCTCCAGGATCGCG
>Ga0073932_1001102_pt1 | contig 54822 bp, 44 predicted proteins | sample DewCreD2012metaG_FD_76967 | JGI IMG/M metagenome (GOLD analysis project Ga0073932, IMG submission 76967) | Hot spring sediment bacterial and archeal communities from British Columbia, Canada, to study Microbial Dark Matter (Phase II) - Dewar... ...
CTCCACCTCGAAACCCTGCAGCGAGAGCCATCGGTCGCCGAACTCCTCGCGGCACGCGAAACTCACCCGCGCCTCCTTCGTCCGCGGATCGATCAGGCCCGCCGCCAGGCGGACGTAACCCGGCTTGATCCACTCCGGCAGCCCGATCTCCTCCTCGATCGCCACGTCGCCCGGCAGCCACGTCCGAATGTCGATGTGTTCGAGTGGAACGATAGCTTCGCGGTCTCCCTGACGGAAACGCAAGGCGAACCGGTACGGCCGGTAGATGGGCGCCACGCCGGTGTTCTCGATCCAGGCCTTGAACGCCAGTCGGCCGCCGCGCTTGACCGTGGCGTCGAAGCAGGCGTGGCGGAAGACGAAACGATAGCCCAAGCTGGCGATGAAAGCCTGGATCCGGTCGCGCCACCGTTCGGGGATCGCCGTGTATTTCGGCATGAAGTAGGTGGCGTGGTACTTCAATCCCTGCTGGAGGATGAAATCGATGTCCCAGCCCTGCTGGTACCAGAGCAGCGGCACTCCCCAGGTCTCCAAGTGAACGGGCCCCGACCTCCAGGCCTCGTCCATCCGGGCACGCTTCAACTGGAAAGGCACGCCATCGTACATGCCCATCCAGGAGAACGGCTTCTCGACCGTTGCAGAACCGGTCGCACGCAGCATGCCGTAGCCGTCCCATCGCCAGCCGCTGCCGCTCTCGACCCCCAGTCGCCCCTGCGGATCGCCAACCAGCGCCAGGCGCGGAACATCCGGAAAGGCCTCCACAAAGACTTGGACGAAACGCCGGCACCGCTCTTCGCTGCACGGTGCCGCTCCCTCGCCCCAGGGTCCGATATATGCCATGTCCACCGTCTCGAGCAGCGGATGACCGTTGAAACGACGGCCGCACTCCCGGATCAGGTTGCCGAACTTATCCAAGTACGCCGGATGGTCGTGGTCAGGACACAGGAAGGGCCTGGACTTCTCCCGGTTCTCGACCAGCGGATACTTCCGCGCGTACCACGCGGGAACGGTCGGCTGGCCAGCCGAACCGAAGGCCATGATGCGGATGGCCAGCGTCTGGCCGCGCTCCCTGCAGGTCTCCAGCGCCTTCTCGATGACGCTGAAATCGTAGCGGCCTTCCTCCGGCTCGAAGAGCTCCCAAAACCAACGGCAGTACGCAACGGTCGTCGGAACATAGTCGTCGTTGACGGGGAACGGGGCGGCCGGGAACTCCGTCGGACCCCGCTCGTCCCAACTCGTTCCCGGAAAGAGCGGATCGCCGTTGAAATGCTGAAAGGTGCAGCAGCCGCGATGCGGATTGGCAAGGTAAGCGTCGGAAGGCACCGGACGGATGCGTTGGACCAGTTCGGCCATGGCCAAATCTCTCCTGGGCTTGTCAAGCGTCTGGCGTCCGCACGGCAGATCTGCGACCACAAGGCCGGACCATCAGGACACGTAGCTAGCCTCCCAGCTCCACGCATCGTTTCCGATAGTACAGGTAGTCCTGGTACGGGACTTCGGCCGGCACACCGTGATCGCAGGTGGGGATGTACCCGCCGCGCTCGCGCATCGCCGGAATGATGTACTCCAAGTGCCTGTCGATCGCGGCACGTCCGCTGGCCAGGACGCGCTTGTCGATACCACCCAGAATCACCAAGTCGGGATACTCGCGGCCGATCGCGACCACGTCGCAGTTCGAGGCAACCTCGAAAGGACTCATCACGTCCATCCCGATCGCATCCCGGTAAATGGGGATCGTCGGCACGGCATACCCATCGGTGTCGACCTGCACGTACAGATGGCGCGAGCGGTCGATCTGACGTGCGCGCAGGTTCGCGATCACCTGCTGGTAATATGGCAGCAGGAACTCCTTCATCATCGCCGGAGAAATCAACGCTCCCTTGTTGTAGCAGATGTCCTCGGCGAAGAAGATCTCGTCCAGCGTGACGTGTTCCTGGTGACGGGCGATTACCGCATCGGCCAGCGCAAGCCAAGTGCGCATGCAATCGTGGATCAACTCCGGTTCGTCGTAAACTAGGTAAAGCAGACTTTCCGGACCGATCAGGCTGCGCAGGTACATGTACCCGCCAATCAAACCTTGACTGATCATCCAACCTTCACCCGCACGCGTGCGCGCCTTTTCCATTTGCTGGTCCAAGTTTGCGTAGCGTTCCGGCGTGGCGGGATTCAGACGCCATTTCACGTGCTCTACCCAAGTTTTCCAATCTTTTACTGGATGATCCAGGTACTCCGGCATGAAGCCGTCGCGACGGCCTTTGAAGCAGAGCACCTTCCGACCGGCATGGTCCTGAACCACTTCATGCTCGCCACGATCTTCAAGAACCTTATTTTCGAAGCTTGGCACGAACGCCGCTTCACACCAGCCCAAGCCGCCAAGACCTTGTTTGGCCGGCGGGTCGTAATCGAAGAGCTGTTCGAGAGGAACATCCTGCGGCATGCCTTGCGCCTTCCACGCCTCCAGGCAGTAGAACCCAAACTCTCGGCGATACAGTGGCGCACCGGGCACGCGCTCGTACGCATCCCAGAATTTACGCACTCCCGGCGCCATGCGATCTTTGGGCACGCGAGCATGAATTCCATCGGGTTGCGTAGTTGTGGAATCAGGAACGGTCTGGCAATCAGCTGACATGCAAGCATCCTCTTCGGTTTTTGACATAGGGATTTTGACCCATGTCATCGCCATGTACATTGACTAGCTGATCAAATGAAATGGATATTTTGATCGACGTTTTAACTATCGCGTCAACCCCATTTTGGCCGCAATGCGATCGAAGTCAGCAACGCTGTAAAACTCAATGACGATTTTGCCCTTCTTCTCGCTTTGCTGGATAGTGACCTTGGTTCCGAGATGTTGGCGAAGTTTTGTTTCCAGGTCGCGGACGTGCGGAGGTTTTGCTTTTACCTGAGAACCTGATGAAATGAAACGATTTTCATGATCGGAGTTACCGGCGAGCGTTTCCAACTGGCGCACGCTGAGTCCTTCGGCAACTATCCGTTGGGCCAAATTCTCGCGTTGCACTTCATCCGTTATTGAAAGGAGCACTTTGGCATGCCCTGTGGAGATTTGTCGATCCGAAATTAGCTTTCGAATGCTTTCCGACAATTCAAGAATACGAATTGCGTTTGCAATGGTCGCACGACTTTTTCCTACAGCCTGGGCGATCTGGTCTTGGGTCAATTTATAAAATTGGCTTAGGCGTTGGTAAGCGACACCTTCTTCTATGGGATCAAGGTCTTCGCGCTGAAGGTTTTCAATGAGTGAAAGCAGTAGAACATCAGTGGCTTCAGAAACATTCTTTACGACGACGGGAACCTCAGTTTGCTTTGCCAATTGGCTTGCGCGATAGCGACGTTCTCCAGCGATGATCTCGTATTTCACTGGCCCTGCAATATCGCCAAGAGGCAACAGTCGCACAACGATCGGTTGAATCAGGCCTCTCGACCGAATGGAATCGGCCAATTCGCTCAACGACTTCTCTTCGAACTTTTTCCGTGGTTGGTTCGGATTAGGCCGAATACTTTCCAAGGGAACAGTAGCTGTTGAAGCAACGGATTTAACGCCAGATATTCCTCCAGTTGTGCTTTGAAGAAGGGCGCCAAGGCCTCGTTTGGGAAGCTCTGCCATTTGTTTGTCCTCCAACCATATGCTGGCTGTTCTTTGGGATTTTCATAACTCAGATCGAGACCATGTCAAACGGTTCTTGTCTTCAGTGTTCCACGTGGAACAATCATATTCCAGATCAACTGATGTGCGTGTCTACTTGAGCCGCTAACGATGTTCTGGATTCCATTTTCAAAAAAGTTGCATAATCCTAATTAGTATCGTTCCTGTTAACGTTACTTTTGACAACCATAGTGAGCTACTCTTGATCGAACTTCGGCCTTAAGATAAACTTTAAACCGGTGAACAAAACTATTCTCGAACCCCTGCGCCTTTTTATCGCCGATCTTCACCTCGATGGCGACGCCAGCCCGCATGCACTAGCCTTCCGCAATTTCCTTTCCAGACTCGCAGCCCAAGCCTCAGAACGCCCCGTCAAACTCTACCTTCTAGGCGACGTCTTCGAATTCTGGGATGAATACCACCCGCAGGTTATCGCGCGTTACGAAGACGACTTGAAGGCTCTCGAATCAGCTCATCGATCCGGAGTTCATCTGCACTTTGCCGATGGTAATCGCGATTTCCTTTACGGCCCCTACGTCGAAAAACGCCTTGGCGCTCAACTTCTCCGAGACGGTGCCCGCTTGGAACTTTCTCCTGACATGGCTCTCTGGGTTGAACACGGAGATCTCATTTGTCGAGCTGACGTTCGCTACCTGAACTACCGCGCACGTGTCCGCAGTTCGACCATCAAATTCATTTTCAGAATGCTGCCTTGGTTCATCGCCAGCCGAATTGTCGAACGCATCGCGGCTAAATCGAAAGCAGATTGCACTCGTAAAACGCCTCGAGAATTCGAACCAGACCTCGATTACGCCTATCAACGTCTTAAAACCAATGGCTGCCAAACGCTCGTCTGCGGCCACACGCATCGCGAAGAAATATCCGACCTCGGCCACGGCTTCCGTCTGATCGTCCTTCCACCTTGGTGCGAAACGCACGCCGGCTACATTGTTCGAGGTTCTCTTCTGCAACGAGTGAAAATAAACCATGACGGCTACTGGGTTACGTCATAATCTCCCGATTAAGAAGCCCCGCCTCGCAGGTCCAAGCCACCGGGTCGGCATACGGTGCACTCAGACGAATCGCGCGAGACGGGGCCGTCTAAAAGGCTCCTACCAATTTCCATCTTCCTGCTCACTGAACGAGTAACGGAAGTAAAGGTTGTCAAAAATTCCACGAAAATCGCGCACCATGTGTTGTAAATGTCATAACTTATTTTATATCTAAGTAATACGGCCATAAGATCAACATTTATAGAATCTCTTTTAACTTCGCCTCAGTACCGCGCCGCAGAAGTTCCTGACCCCGTGTGCCGCGGATGCGGGTCCGGATCGAGGCGCGAGCGAGTAGCCTATCCGGAGGAGATCTTTGACGAGCGAGCAACACGGCATCCAAAAACCGGCGCGAGGAGCCGTTCCAGCCTAAAGCGGAGGGATCCACTCGACAGGTAAAGTTGAAATAGGTATGTGCATGTCCTTCCGGTTCGATGGGAAGTATCAAGCCCCTCACGCCCTTCCATTCGCCCAGCAGGATCGCGGTGCTTTCGCTTTCCGTACGCAGGTAGCCATGCAGCTTGGCGAGCTGGGCGCGCCCGAAGGCCGCGGTCATACGGACCACGACGAGTGCTTTGGTTCGAGGCGTGATGGCGGCTTCGATCTTTGAAAGGTCCATGTTGATCGTGTTGCATTCCTCTTGGCAAATGCAGGCAAGTCACGGCGGCTTCCTTTTAGAGATGCACCCGGACAGGATCGAATGCAACCTCGTGCAGCAACAGCCCGTTGAATGCGATCTGGTCTTGGGGGGATTCCATGAGGGTATCCCTGATGCCGGTGTCCAGTAGGTCGAAGCAGGCCACTGGAGGACTTTAGGTGCATGGCGGAATAGTGCGGATCTCGCTCCGGCGCTTTGTACCCCGAACTGGGTACGGGACCGTTACCGGCTGGCCGAGGCTGGGAATAAAGGTTAACATGGGTTGGGGAGACGCGAGGGCATTCCATGAGCGCTTTGACAGGCAAGACCGTGGCTGGCTTCGAATTGCTCGAAGAGCTTGGCCGTGGCGGCATGGGTGTGGTCTACAAGGCCCGCCAGCTTTCGCTCGATCGCCTCGTGGCCATCAAATTCCTGCCCACGTCGCTGGCCAAGGACGAGAAGAAGGTCCAGCGGTTCATCCGTGAAGCGCGCGCCGCGGGCAAACTATCGCATGCCAACATCGTGGCGGCCTACGATGTCGGGCAGGCCAATGGCGTCTACTACATCGCCATGGAATACGTCGATGGGCAGTCGGCGCACCAGCTGCTCAAGCATCGCGGCGTGCTGGCCGAGGATGAGGTCATCGACATCGGCATACAGGCCGCGCAAGGACTTCGCGCGGCGCATGCGGCCGGCATCCTCCATCGCGACATCAAACCGGACAACTTCCTGATCGACTCCAAGGGTACGCTGAAACTCGCGGATCTGGGGCTGGCCCGTTTCGAGGGCGATGGCAGCGAAGAGGGCCACCTGACGCAGGATGGTACCGCGCTGGGCACTCCGCATTACATGTCTCCCGAAGCGGCACGGGGAGAGAAGCTGGATGCCCGCAGCGACCTCTACAGCCTGGGGGCCTCGCTCTACCTGCTGGCCAGCAATCTCACGCCCTTCAAAGGACCCACTTCGGCAGCCATCCTGGTGAAGGTCATTTCGGAACATCCCCGTCCGCTCGCCGAAGTCGCACCGCACCTGTCGACCAGCTTCATTGCCGTCATCGAAAAGCTGATGCAAAAGGATCCTGCCCAGCGCTTCCAGAGCGCCGACGAGGTGATCGGCGCCCTGAAGAAGGTCAAATCCGGCCCGCGCGTGAAGGCCGGCAACAAGGCGGAGGCGCTGTGGAAGCCCAATGCCATGCCGACGGCCGAGCCCAAGGGCGCGACCCCGGTGATGTTTGCCGCCTTGGGCGGCGTGCTGGCCTTGGTCGTTCTCGGACTCGTCGTCTTCGCCATGCGAAAACCGGTCGAGATGGAGCCGGAAGCGAAGCCTCCGATCGCGCGCCCTGACCTTTCCGAAGAGGCGTCCGCCCCGGCGAAGAGCGCCGAAGCGCCGACCCCGGCCAGGCGCGAACGATCCGCATCGTCTGCCAAGAAGGTCGAATCCGAAGAGGCGGTGGCCGCGCGCAAGACCTTCGAGCGGCTGGGCTTGGAGCATCGTGCGCGCCTGCGCCGCGATCCGGTACAGCTCGTCGAGGAATGGGAGAAGTTGATCCGTGAGAATCCGGAGGCGCCTTTTGCCGAACGGGCGCGCCGTCTGGCGGCCGACGCCCGTGTTGCGGCCGACGAGCGTTTGAAGGCCTGGCAGGCTACGAAAGATCGGGTCGCGGAAGCCGGCGCGAAGAATGACATGAACGCCCTCGCCGCAGCTTACCTCGACTTCATCAAACACCACCCCGACACGCCTGAAGCGCGCGAAGCCGAAACCGCGCTCAAGGATCTCCACGAGAAGATTCTTGCTTGGGCGAACGAACAGAAGGCTGCCGCGAAGGCGCAGGCTGCCGCCGGCGACACGGCCGGCGCACTGGCTTCCCTCGCCAAATTGAAGGAAGATCTCCCGCCCAAGCTGTACGAGGAGTCGCAGCTAGCCGAGGTCGCCGAGGCCATCCGGAAACAACAGGAGGAGACCGAAGCCAGGCTCGCCCGCCAGACGGAAGCGGACGCCAGGCGGATGCAGGAGGCTCACGCCAAGGTGCAGGCTTTCCTGACGGGCGACTCGAACTTCCAGTTTCTACAGGCGGCGGAGGTCTTCGCCACCACGGAGAAACTGGTCGAGCTGACGGCCACCAAGGCCGAGGCAAAGGCTTGGGCGACGCGCTACACGCGTGCCGGCAAGCTCTGGGAGACGGTTCGCGAGCGCGCCAAGAGCGGCTTCCCTGACGAGCTTCAGTCTTTGGGTCGGTACAAGGTTGCCGGCAGAGTGATCGGATGCGAGAACCGGGGTCTGTTCTACAGCTCGCCGAAACTGCCCGCCGGCGGCCAGATGGTCCCGTGGAAGGACCTGACGCCCGAGAACGTCGTCGAACTTGGGAAACTGACCAACCCCGCTCCGCTGGATCTGGGGCTGCTCGCCTATGCGGTCGGCGCATGTGCCCTGGCTTCGGAGCTCCTCGATCCGGCGAAATTCGCCAACGAGGAGGAACAGGCGCTCGCCAGGGCCCCCTGGGAACGGCTCAACCACGTCTCGCGCGAGCAGCTTGCGCAGACCGCGCTGGCCAACGCGCAGGCGGCCAGGGAACGGGATGACGCCAAATCGGCTGGCGAAGCGCTGTCGGCTTTCGCCGCCGACGGCCCGTTGGCCAACACCGAGGTCGCACGCAGCCGTGCGGCGGAGATCGCGGCGCTCAAGGAATGGATCGACAAGGCCGCAACGACAAAGACCGCGGCCCCCGCCAAACCGCCAGAAAAGACCGCGCCCGAAACGATTGCCGAATTGAAAAAGCTGGGCTGGGATTCGGTCGAAGGACTATGGGTGCCCGATCCCGAGAAGAAGGGCCTCTACAAGGTGTCCACGGGACGGCTCGTCCTCAACGCACCCGATGCTTGGGGTACCGTCATCTTCAAGCTGGGACCGGGCGCGCAAATCAGCATGTTGGCCCGCAACGATCCCAACGATCTTCCGCCCATGCTGCGGGAAGGTCTACGTCAGCACATCGGTGAAACGGCCACGGGGTATGGCCTTTCGGTGGGTGCGAGCGGCGCGAAACTGTTCGAACCGTTCATCCCTCCCGACGGCGTCGCACGGAAAGTGCCCCTCCTGCAGAACACGCGTTTCCCCGTGTGCCAGCGTTCCGACTGGCCCGTCAAGGAGGGCGTCCATTCGATCACCTTGCAGGTGCAGGGCGACACCGCAAACGTCGAGTTCGATCGCCAGTACCGCAAGAGCATCACCCGGATCCGGGCGAACGGAAACTTCGTGTTGGAAATCCAAGGCTCGGCCGACGTGCAGTTGCCGCAGGCACGCAAGCTATAAGGCAGACGCCCCTGCCTTCCGCGCACGGATGGAAGAAGCGCCTCGTTACCGCGCCAGCTCCATCCGCTTGCGGCAGTCGTAAAGCCGCTTGGTGGCCGGCTGTTCGTATGGCTCGAGGACGCTTTCAGCCACCTTCTGGGCCCGCGCCTGGTCGATCCAGTAGAGACAAACTTCGAAATGGCCCGCGGCAAGTCTCAGGTACCGTTGAACCTGCGCTTGCGGTGCAGCCGGATCGGTCATGGCATAGGCCTTCATGCCATTGGCATACTCCTCGACAGCCTTGGCCATCGCCGGATGGGCGGTCGGTGGCGGCGGTTCCAGTTTCTCCTTCGTTTCTTTGACCAGCGCGGACGACTCTTCCCTGGTCCTGGGCGGCGGAGATTTCAGGCGTTGAGCAAGCGCACGCTCCCAATCCTTGAACTCCTTCTCGGCCCACGCGCTGGCCTCCTTGCCCGCGTGGACGGTGGTCCGCCAGTCGGAGGCCATCTGCTCGATCAGTTCCGCACGGCTCTTTTCGTCGAGCAGCTCCGCCACCTGCGATGGCTTTTTGCCGGTGCGGACGAAGAACCAGGCGATGTAGGCGGCCAGGAGCAGGAGGATGAAGGCCGCCAGCTTGAAGACAAAGCGTGTCTTTGCCGGCGCTCGGGTCTGTCCCGTCTCCTTTCTCGCATACTCGCTGGGACCGCGTTCGGGATCTCGTTTCTTCTCTTCGGCCACGTCGTGTCCTCCCACGTCAAGATGCCGCTCATCTGCCCGTCAGCAACGTTTCCCCGCCGGCAAAACAGGCGCCGGCGATACCTCCGACGATCAAGGTGGCCAATGTGGCACCCAGCAGGGCGCGAGGGCCCAGCGCGGCGAGCGTGCTTTTCCGTTCGGGCGCCAGCGCCGCAATGCCTCCGACGAAGATCGCCATCGACGGAAGGTGCGCAAACCCGCACAGCGCGTAAGCCGCGATCACCGCCGAACGCGGATGCTGCAAGGCATTCCCGGCCATCAGCTCCGTCAAGTCCCGGTAGGAGGCCACTTCGGTCAGGACGAGCCGCTCGCCCACCAGACGGCTCACCTCCATCGCATCCACGGGAGGCACACCCATCGCCACGGTCAGCGGCGCGAAGAGATAGCCCAGCAGGCCTTGCAGCGTGCAGCCGAAAATTCCGCTCAACACCAGGTTCAGCAAGGCCACCAGGCTTACGACCGCCAGCAGCAGCGCGACGATTCCGACGATCAGCTTCACGCCGCTCATGGCGCCGTCAAGAATGGCTTCGAATAGGTTGTCGGCCTGGTCGGCGTCCGCAGCGGCGGCCACCGCCTGCCCCATCGTTCTGGGCGTCTCCGTTTCGGGAACGAGGATCTTCGAGACCACCAATGCGGCCGGGATGGCCAACAGCGAAGCGGAGGCCAGGTGCCCGGCGATCGTGGGGAACGTATCCTTCAGGCAGAAAACGTAAAGCGCCATCACGTTGGACGAAACGGAGGCCATGCCGGTGGTGAGGACGGTATTCAGCTCCGAACGCGTCATGGTCTTCAGATGCGGGCGCACCGTCAACGAGGCTTCGATCCCGACGAAGATGTCGCTGGCCGCGCAAAGCGCCTCGGCGCCGGAAAGCCGCAGGGCTTTGGCAAAGAACAACGCGAAGATGCCGATCAGGCGCTGCATGATGCCGATGTAATAAAGGACGCCGATCGCAGCGGAGAAAAAGACGATCGACGGCAAGGCCTGCGTGACCAGGATGAACCCGAGCGAGGTCTGGCCCTGTTCATCCGCGGTTCCCGGCGGAAGCGCCAGCCGCCCGAGCACGAACCGCGAACCGGCCTGCGCCGAATCCAGCACGCGCAGGACGAGATCGTTCACCGTCAGAAACGCCTCGCGCCCCACCGGCGTCGCGAAGAGAAAGACACCCAACGCCAGAAGGATGCCGACGCCGCCCAGCACCACGCGCCTGTTGAAGACGCGACGATTCTCGGAAAGCGCCCAGGCCAGGCCGAGGATCGCGGCCAGTCCGGCCAGGCTGACCAGGTTGTACGCGTCCAACGGGAAACCCTCCGCAGACCTGCCGTGTCGATGAAGCGTGCCTGCATTGTATGGGCTGTCGAGCACGCTGGCGACTATAAGGCGCGGTCAGGGAATGATCTTGTTCAGAGGATACTCGATGATCCCGGTGGCGCCGGCGCGCCTGAGTTCGGGGATGATCCGACGCACGGTCGATTCGGCGATCACGGCCTCCAGCGCGTGCCAGCCCTCTTGGGCCAACGGGCTCACGGTCGGGCTGGTCAAGGCCTGCAGCTTGGCCAGCACCGTCCCGAGTTGCGCCTCGGGCACGTTCATCTTCAAGCCCACCATCTCCTGCGCGCGAATGGCGGCTTGCATGAGCATGGCGAGGTTTTCGAGTTTCTCGCGCTTCCACCCTTCCTTCCAGGCCTCGCGGTTGGCGATGAGCTGCGTGACGGATTCGCTGATCGTATCCACGATGCGCAAGCCGTTCGCGCGCAACGAGCTTCCCGTCTCGGTGACGTCGACGATGGCGTCGGCCAGTTCGGGCGGCTTGACTTCCGTTGCTCCGTGGCTGAATTCGACGTGTGCTTTGACCCCGTTTCGCGCGAGATACTGCCTGGTGGTCTGCACCAGCTCCGTGGCGATCGTGCCGCCTTCCAGATCCTGGACTTTCTGCACGTTCGATTTTTCAGGAACGGCAAGCACCCAGCGAACAGGAGTAAGGAGGTTCTTGCTGTAGACCAGGTCCGCAACGGTCTGGACCTGTGCCTGGTTTTCGAGCACCCAATCCTTGCCGCAGAGTCCGGCGTCGAGCTTGCCCATCTCGACATAGCGAGGCATCTCCTGCGGGCGTAGGAGCACCAGCGAGAGTTCCTCGTCGTCGACGCGGGGATAGTAGCTGCGGGACGTGTTGGTGACGTTCCAACCGGCTTTTTTGAGCAGATCGAAGGTCGATTGTTCCAAGCTGCCTTTGGGCAGCGCCAGCTTGAGTTTCCGCATGTCAATCTCCCCAACAGTCCCTTCCTAAGACCCCTTTCCCACAAAGAAAAAGTGGAAAGAACAGTCCTTCTTGCGACGGACTGTCAGGAAAGGAAAGCGCTATCTGTACAGGCAGCAGGGGCCTACGACAAGCGCGCGATTAGCCAACGACCCGCCGCAAGGAATAAGCGGTTTCTTTCCCTCTTGACATCTGGCGTTCTTGGCGCCTTGGCGATCAATGGTTCGCACGGTCACTTCGGCGTGGATGTTACCTGTTCGCCGTCCAGATTCCAGTCGGGGCGGTCGCGGATCACCTCGCGTACGGCTTCCCATCCTTCTCGACTGTTGGCATCCGAGCCGGTCAGTATCTGGAGCGTTTCCTGAGCGGCGCGGCGGATATCGGGGGCATCCTTGTCCGTGCAGGGGATGAGGAAATCCACGACTTTAAGCATCTTGAAGTACTTGAGCTGTCTCAGCAACTCGTCGCGCCCCGGTCGCTGTTCGTAACGCTGAAAACTACGGATGATATACCCCACGGCACGTCGTTCGCCGATCAATCCCAACGCGCCGGCCGCATACGCTCGAAGCTGCGCATCCTGATCGTCCAGCACGGCATCCAGCAACGCATTGATGGCCTGAACATCCTTGGTGCGCAGGTCGCCCAAGGCCAGTGCTGCTGCACGCCGCGCATTGGGATCGGCAACCTGCGTAAGCAGCCTGGCCAGCGGCTTGACAGCCTTTTCATTGCCGAACTTGCCCAACGCAGTGGCAATGCCGTCCAGGTGTTCCACCAAGCGGCGTTCCAATGCCTCGATCAATTCGTCCACGATCTCGGGAGGTGCGATCTTGGCCAACGCCTCCGCGGCCTTTTCACGAACGCCGGCATCCCGGTCTCCCAGCATCAACTTGACATCCTTGACGACCAGGGCGCTCTTCTCTCCAAGCCGCCCTAGTGCATCGACCACCCCCATTCGCTTGAGTTCATTCTCTTCCTCGATGTGTTTTCGCAGTTCGGTTACGACCATTCGCCCTTCGCGCATGATCTGCCTCATCATCGATTCGTACTCGGCTTTGTCGCCGTTGATGCAGATATTCATGTACTGATCGATCAGCCCCTTGATGCGCGTCTTTTCCTTGTTGGCCAGGTCGATCACCATATTGAGCAGGGTTTTCTGTTCCCTCGGATCCATTCCTCCTTCCTGGGCAGCTTTCTTAAGACGAATCATCTCTTCCGGAAGATCGCTCATCTTGGCATTGGGATTGTCCTGCAGCATCTTGGTGATCGTCTCGAGAGGAATACCCGCCATCAGCATGTCTTCCAACTGCTTGTTGTCGATCGTCTTGACGGGCGAATCCGTTTCCTTGGAAACGGCCATCGAAAGACAGGCCATGAGTACGGCAAACGCAGCGAAACGAATCGCGCTCATCGGGTGGACCGCTCCTCTTGTCTTCCGTAAAGGCTGCCCTGACTGCCCATCGAAAAGCCTCTGTTCCCGTCCTCCCATAAAGGTAGAGAACAGCCACTTATTCGACGAGCTGCCGGTCATGCTATCCGAACCTTTCGCTTTTTGTACGCCAATAATGGGACGCCCTTCTCTTAGCTTGACTTGTGGAAAAGTTGTGCATTTATTGAAGACAAGGCTGCTCTTCCTCTCTCACAAGCCGTCACTTGAAAGTGTTCTTATGCACGGCTCTCCACCTCTTTGATCATGGCTGCCGTTCGCTTCCAATGGATGCCTCCCCGCTTCGAAAACACGTTGCGCTGAGCTTCCGAACACGATTCATCCCTACCCGTTCGATCCAACGTTCGCTTCTCCGCTGCACAGACATCATCACAACCGCACAGTCCCTCCAGTGCGTTATCCACAGTCTCAGCGCAGGATTGCCCAATTTGTAACTGCTCTCCAGGAAATCGTTTGAGATCGAGCGATGACGTTTTCCACGCAGTTGCCCATTTCTGATGATTGGATAAGATGAATTATCACTTACTCTTTTTAGAAGCATAGGATAGAACAGCTACTCATCGAGGGACGACAACGGGAGCGACCGATCACGACGTTCGTTCTGCATCGCTGAGATCGAGAGATCAAGAAGGAGAACGTGCAAATGAAACTGGTTGTCAAGCGCGAACCTCTGGTCAATGCACTCACTGCAGCCTCCGCCGTCGCTCCGATACGAAGCGTTCGACCCAATTTAAAAAACGCGTTGTTCACGGCCAATCCGGACGGGAATCTGGAGGTTCAAGCCACGGATCTGGAGGTTGGCCTCCGTTATAAACTTCAAGCCGAGTCGGTGAAGGATCCCGTCTCGCTCTGTTTACCCTGCCAGACGCTTTCGGGACTGCTCAAGGAATGTAACGAAGACGTCGTCTCGCTGGAAACCGAAGGGGCCAAGGGTATCTTTACGGTCGGCCGAGACCGGTTCGAGGTGCTTGGACAAGAGTCGTCGGACTTCCCCGAGATTCCCGATATCGGCGAAGGATCCGTGGTGACTGTGACGGCAGCGGATCTGGCAGCCATGATCGATCGGACGCTTTTTGCCGCAGCGCGCGAGCAGGGTCGCTATGCGATCAATGGAGTGTACATCCAGGTAAGGGAAAAGCTTCTCGAAATGGTGGCGACGGATGGTCGGCGTCTGGCGTATTGCAAAAAGAAACTGAAAGGCCCCGGGGAACTTGAAGAAGGCGTCATCGTTCCCATCAAGATGATGCAGGAAACCCGGCGGCTTTGCGAGCAAGTGACGGACAATAAAAAGGATGTCGAAATTGCGGTGCGGGGCCGGTCCATCTTGGTACGAGGAGGCCAGATGACGCTCTCCAGCGTGCTGGTGGAAGGCATCTTCCCCAAGTATCAGCAGGTAATACCGAAGGACATCGAAAAGGAAATCACCTTCAAACGCGAAGCGTTATTGCAGGCGCTGCGTAAGGCAGCCTATCTGACCAGCGACGAAACGCGAACCGTGTCCATGGTCTTCAAACCGGGTACGTGTCTGATCGAAGCTCGCAGTCCCGACAAAGGCGTCGCATCGGTCACGGCGGAAGTCGAGTATGCAGGCGACGAGATGACGGTTGCCTTCAATCCGCAGTATGTGCAGGATTGTCTGAAGGTTCTTACCGCCGACAACGTGCGGCTAGAGATGAAGGATGCCAATCGTCCGGGGTTGCTTCGAGAGGGCAACGAGTATCTGTATGTCTTGATGCCGGTCAACCCAAAGGACTGATAATACAGGTCGTATCTAATGTTTTGGAAAAATGCACCATTAGATATTCAGGAAATGTTATGTACTTAAATAATTGTTTAATATAGTCTTTTGTCTGAAAATGGGTCTTCTCAATAAGCTGCAACATTTGCCTCGCTAGAGTGTAATCAATAATACAAGTCTCTGGAGGAGACCGGATCTCGTCCTGGCCGCCTTGATCTGGAGAGAAAGGGAGCATCGATACATGCATCGCCATTACGCCATGCTGGTGCTGACTGTAGTCGCAACGGGAATTGTTTCCGCCGAGAACTACGTCTGGGTCGAGGGTGAAGCTGCCATTACCCAGAGCGCGACCAAGCACAACTGGTACAACAACGTCAAGAAAGGCAACCTTTCCGGCGGCGACTGGCTCAGCCACTTTGGCGGCCAGCCTGCTGTAGCCGAGTACCATGTCGAGATCCCCAAGGAGACCGCGTATACGTTCTGGGTCCGAGCCAATCCTGTCGCCGAGCCACTGCTTTCTTATCAACTGGGCGATGCCGATTGGAAACTCATCGACTTGAGCCGAAATCTTGAGAACACCAACATTGCCGCCGACGACAAGCCCGACATGCGCTTCGTGGCCTGGATCAAAGTCGGCGAGCTGCAACTGAAAGCCGGCGTGCAGAAAGTCCGCTTCAAGATGCACAGCGGCAACAACAATCACGGCGGTTTGGACTGTTTCGTTTTCACTGCGATACCCTTTCAACCCAACGGCATTTGCAAGCCCGGCGCCAAACTGGGACTTGCCCATCCGGGCCGGTGGTCTTTCGAGCCCGACATCGACCCGTACGAAGCCACCGCCGTATTCGATCTGCGAACGCTCAACGAGAAGGTGGCTGGCGAGTCCGGCTGGGTGAAGCAGTCTCCCGAAGGCGAGTTCGTCGATGGCAGGGGCCAGCCGATCCGTTTCTGGTGCGCCAACACCGGCGTGCAGCGCGAGAGCGACATCGAACGGCTGAAGGCGCACGCGCGGCACATTGCCAAACGCGGCATCAACATGGTCCGCCACCACGGCCACATCCATCCGACCCAGGACCAGCCCATCGATCGGGTAAACGACGACGAAATCGCTTCCGCGCAGCGAATGGTGGCCGTGATGAAGGAAGAAGGCATCTACTCGACGTTTTCACCTTACTGGGCCACTGCGCAGGCCGGCGCCAAATGGGGACTGAAGGGCCACCCGGACGGGCCGCTCTTCGGCATGCTCTTCTGGGACGAGGACCTTCAGCGTGCCTACAAAGGCTGGATCAAGACGTTCCTCACGCGGCCCAACCCCTTCGAGAAGAACAAGACCCCCCTGGCCAAAGATCCCGCGCTGGCCATCTTCCAGATCCAGAACGAAGACAGCCTCTTTTTCTGGACCACCCAGCAGTACACCGATCCGAAGTACAAGGGGAAGCTCGAACGGTTGCAAGTCCTCTACGACAAATGGCGCACCGACCTGGGCAAGGGTCCGGGCAAACTGAAAATTCGTTTCTGGGAACTCGAGAATCCCAACCAGGATCACAAAGACACCATGCGATTCTTCGCCGAATCGATGTACAAGTGGAACAAGGAGGTGGAACGCTTCCTGCGCGAAGAGGTCGGCTACGGGGGACTGGTCAACGCGGGCAACTGGCGCACTGCGAACCAAGCGCGATTGCTGGACCTCGAACGCTACTCGTATTCGGCCAACGCTGTCATTGGCTGCAACCGCTACGTGGATGGCGGTTCGGGTCACGGTTCGCACGTCTGCCCCGGCGGGCAGGACACCTCCGGGTACCTGGTCAAGGCAGGCGACTTCTTTCAGGACATCTCGGTGCTGAAAGACCCGGCGCGTCTGGCGACCAACGCGCGGCAGGTGGCCGGCCACACCTATATCATCCCGGAGAGTACATGGGTGCCACCGATGAGCTACCAGTCCGAAGGCCCGTTCCTGGTCGCGGCCTATAGTTCGCTGAACGGCATCGACGGATACTACTGGTTCGCGCTGGGCGAAGTCGGGTACGACCGGACGCTCAACAAGTGGCAGGCGGCCAATCCCGCGGTCATGGGCGGTTGGCCGGCCGCAGCGCTCATGTTCCGCAAAGGCTATATCAAGAAGGGCGAGCCGGCGCTTCACGAGGAGCGCAAGCTGGAAGACCTGTGGGAACTGAAGAAGCCGCTGCTTTCCGAAGAAGCCGGCTTCGATCCCAACCGCGACGTTGGCAACCTGACGCCGGCCGCGAACGCCGATGCCGCGCTCTCGACGCTGACCTATCTTGTCGGGCCTGTCCAGGCCGTCTACGGCGGCGATCCGTCGAAGACGAAGGTTGCCGATCTGGCGAAATACATCGACGGTGGCAAGAAGAACGTGCGCAGCAACACCGGCGAACTGAGCTGGAATTATGGCGTCGGGGTCTGCACGCTCGACGCGCCGTGCGCGCAGGGAGCGACCGGGTTCCTGGCGCAGGCCGGCGAGATTGCGCTGAGCGCCCTCAGGATCGTCGCCAAGAACGATTATGCGACGGTACTGGCCGTTTCGCTGGACGGAAAACCGCTGGCCTCGTCGGCACGCATCCTGCTGCAGATCACCACGCGCTGCCGGCCGTACAACTGGAAGGAAGAGGACGGCGTCCGGTACAGCAGGGACAAGGCGCAGTTCACCGGCAAGAAGGTCGTCGATACCGGCAACGCGCCGTGGAACGTCTGGAACACGGACCTGACGGTGACCGTGAAGAACGCCAAGCTGACCAGGGCGACGCAGCTGGACCTCAACGGCTACGCAAGGACCGATGCGAAGGTGGACGCCAAGGCTGCCGGCGGCGAACTGACCGTCACGCCGCCGCCAGACGGGATGTACCTGGTGCTGGAATGAACACGACCGTGGCGTCTTCTACTCGTAAGCAACGGTCAGGGACGGTCGAAAGCGCGGTTATGTGGTCGGCAGTTCGTCGAAGGATCTGAAGGTGCGGACGAAAGGCGTGGTGGTTTCAGAAGGCGGCAGGGGCAGGAAGAGTGAAACTCCGCAGCTTCAGCGGGAGAGCCTGCTCGTGGTCGTCCTGTGAATCCTTGTTGGTTCGAACGAACGGCGATTCAGCGCGCCAGCCGGAGACAGGCGCCACGCAACGCGTCGATTTCCGCATCTTCATGTGCGGCGGAGAGGGAGATGCGCAGCCGCGCCGCACCGCGCTTGACGGTGGGATAGCGGATCGCCGGCACCCAAAAACCGCATTCCAACAGGGCGTCGGCTAGTTCCACCGCACGGCGTTCGTCGCCGACGAGCAGCGGCAGAATCGGACTGCGCCATGGACCGCAGGTTGCCTGCCCGCCCACCGTCCAGCCGTCCTTCCGCAGCTGTTCGCACAGCATGGCGGAACGTTCCAACAGCCGCTGCCGGGGACCATCGTCTTCCTCGATCCGTTGCAACGCCTCGCGCGCCGCTGCCGCCGCCGCTGGTGCCAGCCCGGTGGAAAAGAGAAAGGCACGCCCGGTCTGCACCAGCAGATCGGTTACGCACCGGGCCGCGCATAGGTAACCGCCCTGGCTGCCCAATGCCTTCGACAAGGTACCCATCGCCAGCACGTCGTCCGGCAGCCGGCCAGGGAACACCTCGGCCAGCACCCCACGCCCGCCGGGCCCCAGCACCCCGGTCGCGTGCGCCTCGTCGACCAGCAGCCACGCGCCGAAACGCCGGGCCACGCCGTGAATCTCCGCAAGCGGCGCGACATCGCCGTCCATCGAGTACAGCGACTCCACGGCAATCAGTATCCGTACGTCCGCGGTCCGAGCCGCTTCCTTTTCCAGCACCGCGGCCAGATCCTCCGGATCGTTGTGGCGAAAGGTGCGCACACGCGCGCCGGAGAGCCGTGCGCCGTCCACCAGGCACGCGTGCGCAAGGCGATCGAGCACGATCGCACAGGGCGTATCGCCGGCTAGTGCCGGCAGCAGCGCCAGCGGCGTCTGGTAGCCGGAGGCGAAGACCAAGCAGGCCGCGCTGCCCTTGAAACGGGCGAGCGCGGTTTCCAGTTCCTCATGTTCGGGACGCGTCCCGCAAATCAGGCGGCTGGCCGTGGCGCCGGCGCCATGCGCGTCGAGCGCCGCGCGCGAGGCCGCTTTGACCCGTGGATGCCGGCTCAGTCCCAGGTAATCGTTGGATGCGAACGAGACGACGTCGCGGCCCTCCACGCGCAGGCGGACGCCTTCTCCGTCGGCGACGCGCAGACGCCGGTCCAGTCCCGCGGCGCGCCACGCGCTTATCCGCTCGTCGAGGTGCCGGATCCACAGACTCATTGCCCGGTCGTTTCCGCCCGGGACTTCAAGGCGTTCAATTCGGCCAGGAAGATCGGTTCCCTGATCTGCTGGCCCATGTTTTCCAGGCTTTTGACGAAAGGCTGGCGGACCGAAGGCGAAATCTTCTGCCGCTGCGCGTTGGCTTCGAGCGCCAGCACTTGCGCCTTGACCTTGCCGATCAGATCCGCCTCGCCGAACCACGCCGCCGCGGCGGTGCCGGCGAAGGGTTTGCGCTTTTCGCCGAGCACCTTGGCGAACTCGCGCGCATCGAAGGTCTTCAACGCTTCCAGGACTGCTTCCTGACACGCCTGCAGTTCTTCGCCGACCGGACCGACAAGCTGGGCGATCTTCGCACGATAATCGTGGTCCAACGGCAGGCCCCGCGTGCCGAGGCAGAGTTCGATGGCCGCCTTTCGGCGGGCGGCCTCGTTCTCGACCGGCACCTGTTCGGTCTTGGCGATCAGCCGGTCGGCATGCGCGGCCAAATCGGCCGGCTTGACGATCCAGTCGAATTTGACGTTGCTCTTGCCGGCCTCGAAGGACTTCGTTTCGGAAAGCCCTAGGAACGTGGCTTTCAGCGTGACGGCTTGCGAACCCTTCAGTTCAATCGTGTATCCGCCGCTGGCCCAGGTCTGCACGCTGACGCCGTCGCCGGTCGAAATCGTCACGCCGCCCAGACCCTCGCCGATGCTGTAGAACCCGTCGCCGTCGCGGTCGACGTAAACGACGCCGCCTGCGAAACGCGACTTGCGGACGCCGAAGTTGTGCGTGACGCAGAGCCGCCCATCGTGCGGAAGCGCCGAGAGGCCGACTTCGATCGCCATCCCGTCGGCCATGTTCTTCCGGTGTCCGCGCGCGGGCTGCATGCCGCCGGGACCGCCGGAACCCGCATCCACGATGAACCCGCTGTGAGCGCCCCACGGATTCGGCGCATCGCGGAAGCAATTCTCCGAACGCGGCATGCCCTTGTAGCCGGCCTTCTTGTCGCGTTCGCTGAACGTCTTGCCCGTAAACCCCGGCTTGCCAGGGTCCTGCTCGTGCGTCATCCCGTTCAGGATCTGATAGTGACTGTGCCTGCGCGCGGCGTCCAGCAATTCCAGGTTGATCACCACCGGCGGAACGCTGGGCAAGGCCGAGGTCTCGGTGCGAAACATGTCCCAATCGATCCCCCCACGCCCGCCGTCTTTTCCCGGAGGCGCGATCCGCTCGGCTTCGGCCTTCGGATCCGCACGAAAGCGGTTCAAGTACTCGACCATCAACGTTTCTTCCGGCGTCGGCTCCGGGTTGGCGGCCACGTATTCGGCGGCACCCAGAGGGAACAAGAAGACCAGGCCGGCGACCGGCAGGAAGCGAACCGACGCTATGCTGCACATCGTGGCGCTCTCCAAAAGTTTGAAAAAGGCCCTCCCAAGTGACGCGCGTCGCAGACGCGGTGCTGCAACGGATGCAGGGGGAGCAAGGCAAACCTGCTGCCCCCGGTAGTGTTTCGGGCTCCCATGTCGATGGGAAACCCCGGATCGAGAACCGCTTCGGGACACGTCTTCCCATCCGGTCCATCCTGTCGGAAAACGTCCCGCCCACCCGGCTGAAACTGCTTTCAAACGATCCTTTTTCCTCCCTGCCTCCCGAACCAGGACCGACGCGTCACTTCCGGTACCTCCGCAGCACCCGGATGAACTCGCGCAGATCGCCAGGCAGCGGCGCTTCGACTTCCGTTCGTTCGCCCGTGCGGGGATGCGGGAAGGCCAGTCGTCGTGCATGAAGCGGGAGACGGTTCAGCACGATCGTCGCCCCCTCGCTGTCGGGCGCATGCAGGTTGAACTCGCGCATTCGCAACGGGCTTTTACGCCCGTAGAGCAGGTCATAGGCCAGCGGAAAGCCTTCCGCGGCCAGATGCACGCGAATCTGGTGCATACGCCCGGTCCTGGGCTCGCACTTCACCAACGTATACCCTCGGAACCGCTCGAGGACGGTCACTTTCGTCTCGCACGCTTTGCCCTTGGGGTCGCCATCCTCGAGGGCCACGCCCATCTTCGCAAAACGCGGCGGACGCTTGCCGTATTTCTTCAGGCGCGCCCAGTCCGGTTCGCCGCCCGGCTTGCGCGGCGCGGGGCCGTCGGACGAACGCCGGTAGGCGATCGAACGGCGAATCGTCTTTTCGTCCCAGGGAATCTCGCCCACCACGACGGCCAGGTACTCTTTCTCGACGCGGCGCTCCTGGAAGGCACGGATCAGCGTGTCGCGCGACGCTTCGTGCTTGGCCACCAGGATGCATCCGGTCGTCTCCATATCCAGGCGATGTGCGAAGTAGAAGCCCGGCCGGCCGGCGGGAAGCGGCGCATCGTCGTCTTCGTTCGGACTCCCCGCAGCCCGTCGTAAAAAAGGCTGCTGTTTTCCCGTTTCCTGCTGCAGAGGAGGATCGGAAGCGGGGTTTTTCGATGGGCGGTCCGGTCGCGGCGGGAAGGCGCGTTCGAGCACGTCTTCCAGCGTCTCGCGGCGGTTATGTCCGTCCTGGTTGCGATGCACGGGGATTTCGGCGGGTTTGCTGAGCACCATCAAATCGTCGTCTTCGTACAACCGGCCGATCTGACGTCCATGCTGCGTGGTCAATCGAGGACCGGTCAGGCGCTGCAGCAGCTTCCGGCTTTCGTGTTGCGACGGGTCCGGGCATTCCAGCACATCGCCGGGTTGCACGCGTTCCGAACCGTCCGCGGGTTTGCCGTTAAGGCGAACCTGGCCGGCGTGAAAAAGCGCCTTGGCGCCGCGGCGTCCGCAGTCGGGCAGCAGCGTTGCGAGCGCGCGGTCGGCGCGGAAACCGGCCTGCGTGGGCATGACGGTCAGGCGTGCGCGAGGGCGATGGGAATAAAGGGCGTTTTCGTCCATGCCCGCATCATCGCACCGCGCTGCGCGTTGCGCAACCGACCGATAACAAGTACGGGCACGACTTTTCGGATACCGCCTATCGGAGAGCCAGCAAGGCCCCGGCAGATACGGAAGGTTTCTCTTCGAGCAGGCTCTTCAGCGTCGCTGGCTGGTTGGCGTTGCCCAGCGCTTCGTTGTAGGTGATCAGCCCGCGTTGATAGAGGTCGGCCAGGCACTGTTCCAAGCTGTGCATGCCGATGGCGCGTTAGCTGATGATCACGTTCTGGATCTGATGGAATTTGCCCTCGCGGATCAGGTTCCGCACGGCATCCGTGGCAAGCAGGATCTCGCGAAGCACGTCGGGCGTGAGGGGATCGACATTGGCCCCGACGATCATCTCGCCGCTCACCCGGAAGGCGGGAGGAATCCCCGAGACCAGATGGACGTCCGAGGCGCCGTACTTGCGCGCCGCGCGCAGGATAGCCGAAAGATGAGGGAATGTCCTGGTCATCGTCTTGCGATCCTCCTCAGTACCGCGCCGCAGAAATTCCAGACCTATGGCGCAGCGCCTGTGGGCCCGGCTCTTCGTTGCTCGCTCGTCACAGATCTCCTCCGGATATGCTCCTCGCTCGCGCCTCGATCCGGACCCGCATCCGCAGCGCACTGGGTCAGGAACATCTGCGGCGCGGTACTCAGCCAACCGACGAACCGTTCCAGCAGGGAGGGCTGACGATAAGCGGCTGCGGCATAGGCTGCGTTCGCAGGTGCCAGATCCGCCGCCTACCGGAAGGAGATCCGGGACTGGGCCATCATTGCCAGGGCTTCCTGCGCCTGTCCGAGCGAATACCAGGGCAGCGCCGCGTGCGGGAGGGCGTGGGTGGCTTCCTGCAGCACGGCGAGCGCATGACTGAAGCGGCCATAGCGCAGGTACAGCCGGCCCTGTCGCAGGCGCGACAACTCCTTCCGAACGGCCAGCCACGATGCCTTTCCGAAACAGTCGTCCGCCGCCGGGCGGCTGTCGCCGAGCATCAACTCGCCGCGAAAGAGCCAGACGATCTCGAAATCGCCTTTCCGGGCCAGCGCGGCGTCGTTCAGGTCGCGAGCTTCCCGTTTCAGCCCCATGCGTTACAGTGCGGCGGATTTTGCGGCCAGCAACAAAAGCACCGTGCAGGCCGCAAGAAGCGCGATCACGGGCCGGGTGAGCGGTTCGGCCAGCGAGAGGCGTTGTTCCTGTGCTTCGGCCGGCATCGCTGGACAGGATCTCCATCCGCGGCCTGTCGATGCCAGCGGAAACATCCGCTGTTGCGCCCCTACCCACAAGCGCGCTATCGAGAGGTCTTAAAGCTCCTGGCGGGATTCTTTCGAGGAATTCGCGCACTGCGAAACCCGATTTTCATCAACTTCATCAACACTAAGGTGTATTCGTCTATAACGAAAGTGTTATATCCCTTTGGCGATCGGGAGGAGACCAAGCATGCCTGGAAAACGAACGGATCGCGCGGTCCTGGCCTCCCTGGCCTGGGTACTGGCCAGCGTGCTGCCCGGGGGGCTCATAACGACAGGAGTTGCGATGGCTGCCGAGGCGAACAGCGAATACGCGGGACAGTTCAACTACGGTCAGACCAAAGGGGAGGGGAAGGCCTGGGTACAGTCCATCCAGGTCGTCGAGCCCGTCTACCGCAGCTTCGTTTCCGGTACCGTCAAGATCGTCTTCCGGGCGCCCGGCATGGACCGCGCCGAAGCCCGCTGCTGGCGCCAACCGGATGAGCAGCACCCCGACGACTGGGGCTACGATGCGATCGTCATGCCCGCGCGCGCGATCGACGGCGACCGGGACGTCAGCTTCGAGTTTCCGGCCGACCAGTTCCCTCATGGGCCCACGACCGTGCGGATCGGCGCCGCCAACGCCGCCGGCAAACGGGATGTATGCGAGTTGCAGCTTTACAACACGGGCGGCGTCAAATGGCGCCAAGGCATTCCCGCGAGCGATCCGCCCGGCGCGAAGGGCATGCGACGGGTCTTCGCGGACGACTTCGATGCGATGCCCAGGATCTCGCCCCGGGGAGAGAACGCCACCTATTCCGCGCACAAGCCGCCCAACGGCGATTTCAGCGGCTGGCGTTTCTCGCACAAGGACGATTACGAAGGCGCCCACGACCCCTTCGAACAGCACGGCACCTGGCTGCGCATCAAGGCGCGCAGCACGGGCGACGCCAGGACGCAGGGCAGCGGACTGATCGCGTCCGCCCGCTTTGACGGGACCGGCGTCCACGTCGTGCCGCCGTGCTATTTGGAATGCCGGTTTGTCGCGCAGTCGGCGCCGGGCACCTGGCCGGCCTTCTGGACGCTGGCCGTGAAGGGGAAGGAATGCGACGAGCTGGACATCATCGAAGGCTATGGCGGCGTCGGTCCCGGCAACCCCAACTCGCCGGACTACCACATCGTCACGCATTTCTGGGGCCAGAAGGATGCCAACGGCAAGGACAAGAAGGGTTTTCACCGTACGGTCCCTGTCCTGGAGCTGGGCGGCAAGAGCGCCTGGTCCGCCACGTCGCACACCTATGGTGTCATGATCGGAGAGGCGGAGACGGTCTACTATTTCGACGATATCGAGGTGCTGCGCCACCCCACCGGAACGGTCAGCGCGACCACGCCGGCCTTCTTTCTCATCAACTACGCGATCGGCGGCATCAGCGGCTGGAAGATCGACTTGAAACGTTACGGTAACGGCAGCGACATGTGGGTCGATTACGTGCGCGTTTACTGCGGCCGTGCGCCCACGCCGGAAATCGTGCCGGCCAGCGCCTTTCTCTTCGACAAGCCCGTGACGGTGACGCTCGCCAGCGGAATGCCCACGGCCCGAATCCATTACACGACGGACGGCTCGGAGCCGACGAAGGAGTCGCCGCTTTACGCCGGGCCGCTCGCCATCTCCGCGCCGTGTACGATCCGGGCGCTGGCGGTGGAGGAGACGCTCAAAGCCGGTGCGGTGGCCGTCGCGCACGTCCGCAAGGCGCGCCCGGCCGACGCGCCCGGCGAGACGAAGCCGGGGCTGCGTTGTCAGTATTACGAAGGCTCCTGGGAAGCGCTTCCGGCCTTCGACGCCCTGACACCCCTCTCCACCTCGATCGTCGAATCGTTCGTCCTTCCCGAAAAGGGGAAGCGGAAACCGGATCGTTTCGCCTGCCGTTACACCGGTTTCATCGAGATTCCCGTGGACGGCGTCTACACGTTCCACACGAGTTCCGACGACGGTTCTCAGCTATTCATAGGCGGGGAGAAGGTGGTGGATAACGACGGCCTGCACGGGGCGCTTTCCAAGTCGGGACCGATCGGCCTCCTGGCCGGCAAACACGCCATCGAAGTCCGCTACTTCGAAGCCTGGGGGGACGAGTCGCTTGAAGTGAGCTGGTCCGGTCCCGGCATCGAAAAGGCGCCGATCCCCGCCGCCGTCCTGTCCCACCGGGCGGACGAACCGGACGCCGATGCGAAGAAGTAGGGGTCAGAAGCCCTTCTTGAAGGCCAGCCAGGCGAGGACCAGCACGAGGGCGATCATCAGCATGCCGGCCAGAATGAACGCGCCGATCATGAAACGGCGCATGCGATTGAGTTCGTCCTGCAGGATCTCGACTTCGTTCTTGGCGCGCTTGGCCTTGACCTGCTCGGCCTTGAAGGCGCGGATGATCGTCGATTTGCCGGCATCCAGCCGCTGGGCCGCGGGATCCTGGCCCATCTTGATCAGCTCGAGATCTTCGAAGAGTTCCTGGGTCGTCTGGTAGCGGTCGTTCGGATCCTTCGCCAGCATCTTCTCCATCAACTGCACCACCGACTCGGGCAGTTTGGCGTTGTAGATGCGCGGATCCGGCAGATCGGCCTTGATGTGCTGTCGCATGACGGCCGACCCCGATCCTTCGTAGGGCGGCTTGCCGGTGAGCATGTGATAGAGGCTGCAGCCCAGCGAATACTGGTCGCTGCGCCAGTCGATGTTTTCCATGCCCATGGCCTGTTCGGGCGAGATGTAATCGGGCGTGCCGAGCACCTCGCCTTCCGTCGAGATCGCGTGGTCGATCTTGCTCTTCACGAAGCCGAAGTCGCCGAGCTTGACCAGCCCGCTGCGGTTGATCATCACGTTGCTGGGCTTGATGTCGCGGTGGACGATGTCGAAGCGCTTGATGTAGGTCACCGCGCGAAGGACCTGCAGGGTGATGTCCATGGCGCGCGGGATGTCCAGCGGCCCTTCGCGCTCGATCATGTCCTCCAGCGTCTCGCCATCGACGAATTCCATCGAAAAGTAGTAGAGCCCGCGGTCGCGGCCGACGTCGTACACCTGGATCAGGTTCTGGTGACTCAGGCGTCCGGCGAGGCGCGCCTCCAGCAGGAAACGCTTCTTGAACTCCTCGTCGGCCAGCCACTTCTTGTGGAGGACTTTGAGCGCCACGTCGCGCGACATGGAGATCTGGCGGGCCTTGTAAACGGTGCCCAAGCCGCCGTCGCCGAGCTTGCCGGTGATGTCGTAGCCGCCGATGCGCACCAGGTCGCCGCGCTCTTCGTCCTTCTGCAGGCGGGTGAGGGCCGTGTTGACGGCACGGGCCTGATCCTCGGTGAGGTAACCCTTTTCGAGCAACAGCTTTTCGATGGGTAGGACGTCCTCGCCGCGCAGCTTCTGCTCGTCCTGCAGCGAACGGCACTCGCTGACCTGTTCGTCGGTCACGACGCCGTTCTCGACGGCGAGTTGTTCGAAGGTTCTACGCGCCATGCGAACCTCGCTGGGCCTTCCGCTCCACTTCGTAGACGAGCGCCTCCTGTTCGGGCGTCTCGATGTAAGCCGGGTGGAGGCTCCGCAGTTCGTTGATCGCTTCCACAGCCTTGCGACCGCGGCTTACCAGCGCGCACGCCAGCATCGTCCCCGTGCGCCCATGTCCCGCGCCGCAATGCACCACCGTCGCCAATCCGTCCGCCTCCGCTTGCCGCTGAAACGCCTCGAACCGCCTGACTTGTTCCAGGGAAGGGGGCGAGAAATCGGGAACCGGAAGATGAATATAGCGCAGTCCGAACTCCTCGATCAACACCGGATCCAACGGTTGCAGGGTCAAAGAACAGACGGCCCCGATGCCCTTCTCCTTCAGAAATTCCAGGTCCTTGATCAACGGCGCGCTCGAACCCGGACGCGCCATCCCGGCCAGGACGCCGTCGATCACCACGGTGAAATTGCTCGGCATTCGCGCTCTGCCCGTCTTCGGAAACCCGGTCCTGCGATGCCGTAGTCTACCAGCGGAACGGATTTCCCCAAGTGCGATTGTCGGACGAATCGCAGGTCGGAAACGCGGATTGCGACGCCCGGACATTCCGGCCGTTGTCTGGAAGGCTCCTTTTCGGTATGAATGCGCGTTCCCGAGGACGGGCTTCCCGCGACGGATCACCACGACGGGCATCGGACGACAGGCATGGCGGCCCCCAAGGGCCTGAAGGAGCGCAACGACTCATGGCGAAGCAGCAGCAACAGCAGCAGGATCAGGGCGGCAACAAGGACGGCATCACTGCGCGCGCACAGGACTACTCGCAGTGGTACCTCGATATCGTCAAGAAGGCCCAGCTCGCGGAACACTCCGCCGTCCGCGGCTGCATGGTCATCCGCCCGCACGGCTACACCATCTGGGAGAAGATGCAGCGCGAACTGGACGACCGCTTCAAGGCGACCGGCCACGTCAACGCGTACTTCCCGCTCTTCATCCCGCTGAGTTTCCTCACGCGCGAAGAGAAGCACGCCTCGGGTTTTGCCAAGGAATGCGCAGTCGTCACGCACCACCGGCTGAAGGCCATCGACGGCCACGTCGTCGTCGATCCGGAATCGAAGCTCGAAGAACCGCTCGTCATCCGTCCCACCAGCGAGACGATCATCTGGGCGCAGTACAAGAACTGGATCCAGTCCTACCGCGACCTGCCGATCCTGATCAACCAGTGGGCCAACGTGGTACGCTGGGAGATGCGCACGCGGCTGTTCCTGCGCACCGCCGAGTTCCTCTGGCAGGAAGGCCACACCGCGCACGCCAGCGAACAGGAAGCCATCGACGAAACCGCGCGGATGCTCGACGTCTACGCCGATTTTGCCGAGAACGTCATGGCCGTGCCGGTCGTCAAAGGTCGCAAGACGCCGGGCGAACGCTTCGCCGGCGCGCTGGATACGCTCTGCATCGAAGGCATGATGCAGGACGGCAAGGCGCTGCAGATGGGTACCAGCCATTACCTGGGCCAGAACTTCGCCAAGTCCAACGATGTCCAGTTTCTCAACAAGGACGGCAAGCTGGAATACGTTTATGCTACGAGCTGGGGTGTCTCCACGCGGCTGATCGGCGCGCTGATCATGACGCACAGCGATGACACCGGCCTGGTCCTGCCGCCCAAGCTCGCGCCGATCCACGTCGCGATCGTTCCGATCTACAAGAACGACGACGAAAAGGCCCGCACGACGACCGAGGGTGCGAAGCTCCGCGATGAATTGAAGGCCGCCGGCCTGACGGTGACGCTGGACGACCGCGAAGGCCTTTCGCCGGGCGCCAAATACTTCGACTGGGAGCTGAAGGGCGTTCCGGTGCGCGTCGAGATCGGGCCGAAGGACCTGGAAAAGAACAGCGTCTGTCTGGTGCGCCGCTTTGTACTGGAGAGGGAAGGCGAGAGCGAGCAGGATCAACGCAAGCGAAAGAAGTCGTTTGTGCCGCGTGCCGAAGCGGTGGCCAGCGCGAAGAGGATCCTCGATGAGATGCAGGTCCAGTTGCTCGAGCGCGCCCGCGCGATGCGGGATAGGCGGTCGAGGGTGATCGACACGATCGAAGCGTACGAAGCGTTCTTCAAGGGAGACGGCGGCGGGTTCGCCTGGGTGCACTGGGCCGGCGGCCCCGAGCACGAAGACGAGATGGCCAGGCGCTTCGAAACCAGTGTCCGCTGCATCCCGTTTGCGGACCAGATCCCGGAAGCCGCCAGGGGCGAAGGCAAGTGCATCCTTACCGGCCAGCCGTCCGGACAGCGGGTGGTAATGGCCAAGGCATACTGATCGCTTCGTGGTAGGCTGTTCGCCCTGGGGAGGTCGGGGGGTGGGAGGATCCGGATATGCGCGTCTGCTCGGTGCTGGGAAGTCCTCGTCCGCAGGGCAATACGGCCAGGGTACTCGGCTGGGTCGAGGACGAGTTGAAGAAGGCCGGCCACGAGGTGCTGCGCGTGGATGTCGGCCGCGGCCAGATCAGGCCGTGCCAGGAATGCTACGGCTGCCATGCGAACCTCGAGGAACCGGACTGCATGGTGGACGATCTGGCACCGAATATCTTCAGGGAGTGGTTGAAAAGCGACCTGATCCTGCTGGCTTCGCCGCTCTTCTGCTGGGGCGTCAGCGCGCAACTGAAGGCCCTGATCGATCGGGCCTACTGCCTGATCAAGCCGGACGGCAAGAAGGGCTACCGCAGTCTCCTGAACGGCCAGCGTGTTGCACTGATCATGACGGCCGGCGATGCCATCGAGGACAACCTGGATCGTGCCGTGCCGCCGCACCGGTCGTTCGTCGAATTCTTCAACGGGCGCGACGCCGGGAACCTCTTGATCCCCTTTTGCACCAAGCCCGAGGAACTGGGAGCCGCTGTCGAGGCGCAGGCGCGGGCCTTCGCCCACACGCTGGCCGGGATATCGTGATGGCCTGACGAGGGGCGGAGAGGACGAAGCGGGGAGGGGCACATGTTTTTCGAGAAATACGAGACGGGCCAGCGCATTTCCAAGAGGGAGTACGAGGCTGCGCTGCCGGCGCTCCGCGTGAAATTGCTGCATGCGCAGGAAGAACTCAGGAAACGCGACTTTCCCGTCCTGATCGTCATCAGCGGCGTGGACGCTTCGGGCAAGGGCGAGATCGTCAACCTGTTGCACGAATGGATGGACCCGCGCTTCCTGCCGACCCATGCCTTCGACAGGCCCGACGAAACGGAGCGCGAACGGCCACGGTTTTGGCGTTATTGGCGCGCATTGCCGCCCAAGGGCCGCATTGGGATCTTCTTCAGTTCCTGGTACACCCACCCCATCCTGGATCGCGTCAAGGGCGGCATGAAAAAGCGCGCGTTCGAGGCCGAGCTGGACGCGATTCGCCGCATGGAACGGTTGCTGACCGACGACGGGATGCTGTTGCTCAAGTTCTGGTTCCACATGAGCAAGGACGACCAGCGAAAACGCCTTAAAAAGCTCGAGGCGGATCCCGAAACCCGCTGGCGTGTCACCCCGGTCGACTGGGAGAATTACAGCCTGTACGACAAGTTCATCCGCGTCTGCGAGCGGGTGGCTGTCCGGACCGGCACTCCGGCGGCACCGTGGCGCGTGGTCGAAGCCGTCGACCGGCGCCTGCAGGCCTTGACGGTGGGACGTACCATCCTGGAGGAGCTGACCGCTCGGCTGAAGGCGCGTCCGGCCCAGAAGGCGCCGCAAGCCGTGACGACGGCACGACGCGTGCCCGATCGCCTGGGTGCGCTGGACCTGTCACGGGAACTCGGGGCGAAGAAGTACGAGAATCGCCTGGCGCGCTGGCAGGGTCGGCTCAACCGGCTGGTGCGCAAGGCCAAGGCGAAAAACCGTTCGTGCGTGCTGGTCTTCGAAGGCTGGGATGCGGCGGGCAAAGGCGGGGCCATCCGGCGCGTCACCGGCGCGTTGGATGCGCGCGACTACCGCATCGTGCCGATCGCGGCGCCCACCGAGGAGGAACGGGCGCACCATTACCTCTGGCGTTTCTGGCGCCATCTGCCCGATGGCGGGCAGGTCCTGATCTTCGACCGGAGCTGGTACGGCCGCGTGATGGTCGAACGCGTCGAAGGGTTCGCGCGGCCCGAGGAATGGTCGCGCGCCTATGCCGAGATCCGCGACTTCGAGCGCCAGCTCGTCGACTTCGGCTATGTCCTGGTGAAGTTTTTCATGCACATCGACTCCGACGAGCAGATGCGGCGGTTCAAGGAGCGCGAAGAGACGCCATGGAAGCGTTTCAAGATCACCGAGGAGGATTACCGCAACCGGGCCAAGCAGCCCCAGTATCGTGCCGCCATCAACGAGATGTTCGAACGGACCCACCTGCCGGAAGCGCCCTGGACCCTGGTCGAGGCCAACGACAAGCGCCATGCGCGCGTGAAGATCCTGAAGACGATCTGCAAGCGACTGAAGGACGCCCTGAAGTGAGCAAGGCGGCAGGGCGATCTTTTCGGATCGTCGGCACTGCGTAACCCGCCAGTTCGATCCTTTTTCCGTCGCTTTTTCCGGCACGCTACGCGCTCGCGCGTTCACCGCCACGGGATGATTATTAGTAAATATTAGTAAATGCCTCCATGTCGCCAGTGTAGTCTTTCCCGGCGGGCGCACACGGGTCGAGCGTAAAACGACTCTCGGCGAACGTTGTGCCAGGAGGAGTCCGATCCATGCGGCGGACCGTGACACAACAGGGCATCGCGCGCAAGGCCAAGGTCTCCCAGGCTACCGTCTCGCTGATCCTCAGCGGCCAGGACAGGGGCATCTCGGGAGAGACGCGCGAGGTCGTTTTGAAGACCGCGCGCCTTTTGGGCTATTGGAAGGAAGGCCGGAACCGGCCGCGCACCGGTATCGTGGGCTATGTCTTTCCCGAGCACGTGGATCCGGCCGGCCAGGCGTTCCGCATCTTCTACCATGGCGCGCTGATGGGCGCGCAGCGGGCGCTGGAACGCGAGCGGTGCCACGCGCTGCTGGGCCGAGCGGACCTGAAAGGCAAGCGGCTCGACGAATTCGCCGAACGCGTCGATGGCGCGCTCGTCCATGACGACGCTCCCGGGCACGTCTTGGAAGCGCTCTCTGCCAGATGCCCTATCGTGCTGCTGAATTGGTGGGATGCCTCGGGCCGCTTCGACGCCGTCGCGCAGGATCACGAAAGCGCCATTCGCGACATCCTCCGGCAGCTGCATGGCCTCGGCCACCGCCGCATCGCCTTTCTGCATCATCGCCCGCCGGGGCACCATCACGAGCAGCGTTGGAGAGCGTACCGCGCGGAGATGAACGCGCTGGGTCTGGCGCCCCTCGATGACGGGCCGTTCTCGCCCGAGACGCGCGAGCGGACCGCGGAGGAGACCGACCGACTCGTCGCCGGAATCGCTGCCGCCGTGAAGCGCTTGTCGAAGCCGGCGACGGCCATCGTCTGTCCCAGCGATACCTGGGCGCTCCCGCTGCAACAAGCCGCACTCGCGGCAGGGCTGAAGGTGCCGGGCGATCTGAGCATCGTCGGTTATGACGACGATGAGGCCTGTCGCTATGCCTCGCCAGCCTTGAGCAGCGTGCGTGTGCCGATGACCGAACTGGGGCAGCGCGCGGCCGAAATCCTGTTGCGGCGCCTCGAGACGCCCGCCGGTCCGCGCGAACGAATCCTGTTGGCCGGGACCTTCCTGCCGCGCGGAAGCGTCGGGCCGGCGAAGGAAGGATAGGGATGAAAGGGGCGGGAAGCGGGGAACGAGGAACGGCAGCGGCCTGTCGCGGAGAACGCGGAGGTCGCAGCGTGCGCAGGGAATGAGATGTTCGTGCCAAGATTCCCGCTGCGTTTCCTGCGGACGCTGCGATGGAGGGGAATCATTCGACTGGAGGAAAATCGAATATGCGTGGCATGAGTTTCGCGGTGGTGGCCATGCTGGGTGGAGTGACACTAGCCCTTTCGCCTGCATGGAGCGGAGAGCCAAAACTGGCATCGCAGGAACGCCCACGCAAGATCTATGGGCATTACATGGGCTGCTTCTGCTGCGGCACCGGCGCCATCCAATGGCACGCGACCAGCGGCCTCGCCGTCATGGATGCGCCTCGCGAGATTTGCGAGGGCAAGCCGCTCGAACGCAAGCTCGGCGCGTGGGCGGCCAGGTCGCACGGCGGCTCGTATCGCAACTTCGGCCTCGCGCCTTACGGCAAACAGCTTCCGCTGGAAGAATGTGCCGACCGCGAAATCCGCCGCGCCATGCGCATCGGCATGGACGGGTTCACCTTCGACGCCTGGGCCGGAGGCGCCGGCGCCATGAAACTCCTCGACCTGATGTTCCGGATCTGCGAAGAGAAAGACTATCCGTTCGAACTCACCATCACGCCCGACGCCACCTGCATCGACGAGAAGATGGAGGAGCTGAAGCCCTACACCGGCAGCAAATGGGAGAAGTCCGTCAAGTGGCTCCTCGACAAGCACGGCCAGAGCCCCAAGCTCGCGCGGCGCGACGGCAAGCCCCTGATTTTCGGCTACGGCGCGCACTGGGCCTGGGTCGGTTACCTGTGGGAAGTCGCAGGCAAAAAGCTTGGACCCGACGCGAGGAAGGACGCCCTTCAACGCGAGGTCGATCGGCTGCGCACCTGCGAGGAAGGCTGGAAGCTGCTCTGGCCGGCCTACAAGCGCATGGAGGAGGAAATCGGTCAACCCATCTACTGGGAGATGGATCTGAGCAACGGCGGCTTCTTCCACGGAGTTCAGCACTGGGGTGGACTCAAGGGCAGTCGCGACGACGCGATGCTGCAGGCAACGCGCATCGCAGCGCAGGACTTCCCCGTGATCGGCCAGTTCCTCTGGGAAGGTCGCGTGCCCGAGATGGCGAAGATCGTCGTCGATGCCGGCAAGGAATGGTCGCATCCGATGAAGCTGCAATATGAGAACTACGGCTACTTCCAGGCCGTCAGCCCGGGCCTCGATTGGGTCCGCGGCGACTGGAAGTTTGCGCGCGAGATACCTTCCACGCTCATTCAACAGATCACCTGGAACGACTATCACGAGACGACGAACCTTTCGCCGGGCTATAACACGCGCTACGCTTACTACGACGTGATGGGCGAGTTTATCCGTTGGTGGAAGACGGGTAACGAGCCCGTGGCCGATCATGACAAGGTCTACCTCTTCTCGCAGAAGTATGCGCACAACACGAAGATGTTTCCCTTCTCGGCCAAAACGCGTGCGGACAACGAAATCGAAGTGCTGACCATCCTGCCCAAACCCGCCCGACTGCGCATGCCCGGCCGCAAGACGAAGGAGGGCGAGGACGAATGGGAGGCGCCGGCCGGCATGTCCTTCAAGCGCTTCCCGCTTGCGCCCGGTCCCGTCGCGGTCGAACTGCGGCGCGGCGGCAAGGTGGAACTCAGACTGGACTGTCCCGAGCCGGTGAGCGATCGCCCGTTCCGTCAGGACACGGGCAAGGTGGCCGTCTGCACGGAAGATCGGCGCCACTGGGAGGAAGACTTCGGCAAGGACGTGCCGATGTTCCAGTACAGCGAGTATGGCGACACGGATGGCGACGGGCTGCCGAACTGGTTCGAAATGCTCTGGTTCGGCAAGTTCGGCGACCTGTCGACGGCAACGGTGGCCAAGCCCGACGACGATCCCGACGGCGACGGCCAGACGAACCTGCAGGAGTGGCGGAACCAGACCGATCCGACAGACCCGGCGTCGAAGTAATCGTCGTTCTCAAGAAGGGAACGATCGCCGTCCGGTACGCGCTTATCCGCTGGATGACGAGCTGCGCGGACCGCGAGTTCAACAGCGAGAAATACCCCGGCTACATCTACATCGGTTTCCGCGTGGTGCTCTCGGAGACCGGGAAAAAGAAACTGGTGCCGTGAGCCCGTCATGACCGCCATGAGCGGTAGCGACGGGAGCTTGCCAAGATGCTGCCTGCCGATGCTGCGCTGTGATGTACGTCGCAGGTGTTGCGACCCTCCCGAACACGCCAAACGCCTCTTGCCCTGACGGGATAACAGCATAAAAAGGGACCCGGCGATCCGCCGTTTCGGCGCGCACACGAAAGGAGCCCGGTGCCATGTCCGCCAGCACGCTGTTGAAAGACACGCTGACCATCATCCTGGCCGGCGGGCAGGGCGAGCGCCTCTATCCGCTCACCCGCGACCGCGCCAAGCCCGCGGTTCCTTTCGGGGGCATCTACCGGATCATCGACTTCACGCTTTCGAACTGCCTGAATTCCGGCTGTCCGCGCGTCTACATCCTGACGCAGTACAAATCGTTCTCGCTCGACCGGCATCTCATCCTCGGGTGGAGTCCCGTTTTCAACCACCCCGAGCGCGGTTCGTATCTCCACATCCTCCCGCCGCAGATGCGCATGGGCAACACCTGGTACCTGGGGACGGCCGACGCCATCTTCCAGAACGTCTACACGCTGGAACGCGAAAAGCCGCAACGCGTCCTGATCCTGGCCGGCGATCACATCTACAAGATGGATTACGGCGCGATGGTTGAGCTGCACGCGCAACGCGAAGCCGTGCTGACCGTGGCCTGCATCCCGGTGAGGAAGAGCGAAGCCAGCCAGCTGGGTATCGCCGTGGTGGACGAACAGTCCAGGATCAAGGGCTTCGTCGAGAAGCCCAAGACCGACCCGCCGACGATTCCGGGCGATCCCGAGCACTGCCTGGCCAGCATGGGCATCTACGTCTTCAACACCGAGGAGCTGGTGCGGCGCGTTTCGCGCGACGCCCGCCGCGATACCGCCCACGACTTCGGCAAGAACATCATTCCCGAGATGGTCGAGGATGGCGCGAGCGTCTTCGCCTATCCGTTCAAGGACGAGAACAAGAAGGAAGTGCCCTACTGGCGCGATGTCGGAACGCGTGACGGGTATTACGAAGCCAACATGGATTTGGTCAAAGCCGACCCGCTGTTCAACCTCTACGACGAAAGCTGGCCGATCCACACCTATTACGACCGGATGCCGCCGGCCAAGTTCGTCCATAACGAAACCGGCGTCGGCGCGCGCGTGGGCTCGGCCGTCGACAGCGTGGTCTCGCACGGAACCATCATCTCTGGCGGCCGTGTCGAACGCTCCGTCCTTTCGCCCCAGGTGCGCGTGAACAGCTTCAGCCTGGTCGAAGATTCGATCCTGATGGAAGGCGTCGATATCGGACGCCATGCCAAGGTGCGCCGGGCGATCATCGACAAGGGCGTTCACATCCCCGAAGGAACCACCATCGGCTACGATCCGGAACTGGATGCCCGGCGCTTCGCCCTTTCCTCGAACGGCGTCGTGCTGGTCCCCAAGGAGATGCCGCTGGAGTGAGCGGTTGCGCCGCGGTGCGAAGGCGAGTGCGGTACGCTCACTTCGTTTCCTGCGCGTACCTGGGCAAAACGCAGGTCACCTCGACGCGCTGCGTTCCGCGGATGATTTCGAACGTCAGGGTCGTTCCTTCGGGGCGGCTCTGCACGATACCCATCAATCGGTAGGGGCCCGAGACGCTTTCGGCGTCGGCTGTCGCGATGCGGTCGCCGACACGGAATCCCGCCCGTTCCGCCTCGCTGCCGGCCGCGACGGACTCGACGAGGGCTCCGCCTGCACGTGACGTTCCGCGCGGCTCCCATTCGAGACCCAAACCGGTCGGCAAGGTTCCATGATGCACGGCGCCGCCGTTGGCCTTCTCGAGCAACGGCAGGAACCGCGCCAACTGGTCGACCGGCACGGCGTATGCGATCCCGCTGTTCGCCTTTCCTCCGTACCGCGACATGATCAGGCCGGTGATGCCGAGCAACCGGCCGTCGAGATCGAAAAGCGGCCCGCCCGACGAACCCGGATTCACCGCCGCATCGGTTTGCAATGCGTCCGCGAAGAAGCTGTTTGCGGGTGCGCGCGGTTCGTTCTGATAGCGGTGCAGCGCGCAGAGCGTGCCCAGGCTGACGCTAGGTGGACCCTCCACGTCGCCGAGTTTGAATGGATCGCCCAGGGCCAGGACCGGCTGGCCTGCACGCAGGGAGGTCGGATCGGCCAGCGACGCGAAAGGCAGGTTGCGGGCGTCGCGGATCTTGAGCAAGGCCACATCGCCCAGCGGATCCGTGCCGATCACGTCGGCCGTGTGGAGACGGTCCGAGCCGAAGACGCGCAGGTTCCATTTCGTCTGCCGCTGGACGACATGGAGGTTCGTGAGGACGAAACCGTCGGAGGAGAGGCACACGCCGGAACCGCCGCCCACGAAAACGAAGGCGGCCTGGCACCGTTCGATGGTCTGCTGCAGACGCGCCTCGGCCTCGCGAGCCCGGATCAGTGCCTCGCTCGCGACGCCGCGGCTCCCTGCCGCACCGGACGGCGCCCGCTCCTCCGTGCCCATGCCAGGGATGCCAAGGGCTAGCAGGAACGCGAAGCCGGGAAGCGAGCGCCACGAGCCGAGAGCCAAACGTCTACTCCTTTGCTTTCAACACAACCGGCACCACGAGGACCGCGTGTCCGCGAAGCACCTGCAGACGGACTTCGTCGCCGGGTCGATGCGGCTGGAGCGCACTCAGCAGCCCGGACCAGCTGCGAACCGGTTGGCCGTCCGCCGCCGTCAGCAGGTCGCCTTCGCGGAGACCCGCCCGCGAAGCGGGCGTGTTTCTGTCCACCCGGCCGATCTTCACGCCCTCGCGGTCGTTTTCGCCGAGGGACGGCGCGATGCCCAGAAGCGGTGCGCACGGGACGTGCAGCGTCTTGCCGTCCAGCAACGCGTCCAGCACGTCCAGGATCTTTTCGGCCGGCGCGAAAAACCCCACGCCGGAACTCTGTCCCCAGCACTTCCGCGCCCCCACCTGCGTGACGATGCCGAGGCAGCGACCCTCCAGGTCGGTCACCGGTCCGCCGGCATTTCCGTAATTGATCTTCGCGTCCACCTGCACGGCCAAGCCGCCAAAGCGGCTTGCGGCGCTGACAATGCCCGCCGCGAAGGTCGGTTCCGTCGAGGTTCGCGGCGGGGCTCCTGTCACGGCGATGAAGGAACCGGCGCGCGGCGCAACCGTGGGGACCAGCGTCGCGATCGGCCATGGATCGTTCTTTCGAAGTCCCTCGACCTTGAGAACGGCCAGATCCAGATCGGCATGTCGCCCGCGGATCCGGGCGCGAAAACGGCGTCCGTCGGCCAGCACGACATGCACCGGTCCGCAGGCACCCTCCAGGTTCAACGCGCTCGTCAGCACCGTGCCTCGCGGTTGCACCGCAAGGCCCGTTGCATCCGCCTCGGGTCCGATCGCCCATGTGAAGGTACCGATATCCTGCGATACCGTGGCGGCGCGCGGAGCCGACGACCTGTCGGCGTTCCGAGCGGCGTCCGGTTCGCGTTGGAACTCCAGTCGTACCAAGGCGGCGGCCGTCGGCATTGCCGCCTGACGCAGGAGCTCGCAGAGGTCCCCGGAAGCGTGGGCCGGCACTTTCCGGCTGCCCAACCGGTTCCGCTCCTCCGGCGGCAGCGCGTCCAAAATGCGCTCGATGGGAATCGCCGTTCCCATCCAGCGCGTGCGCGTGTAACAGAGGCTCAGGATTCCCATCAACCGGCCTTGCGCGTCGACCAGGGCCCCGCCGTCGCATCCTGGATTGACGGCCGCATCGGTCTCCAGCACCGGGCCGCGATAGCGACTGGTCCGGTCCTCGCTCGTCGCCAGGTAGCGTCCCGTGAGGCTGCCGCCGCTCACGAATACCTGTCCGTCCCGCCGCAGCGTCTCGTGCGGGTTTCCGGCGGCGAGAACCCTTGCGCCGATCTCGACGGAATCCGACGAGCCGAGACGCAGGTGTGCGAGCGAATTCCGCTGGACCTGCAGCAGCACCGTCTCCGTCTGGTCTGTCGAGGCGACGACGGTGGCTCGTGCGGAACGCCCATCGGTCCACGTTACCTGGACCGCTTGGGCCTGTTGCGGTACGGCGGTGAGCGAGGACAGGATCAGGCCGTCCGAAGACACGACAACTCCCGCCCCATAGTATCGCTCTCCGGCGATCGTTCGGCTTTCTACGGCAACCACGCTGGCCGCCAGATGTGCCGCCAGTTCGATCCGTTCTTGGCCGTGCTGTACCGAGGCATCCTCGGCAGGAAGACTTGCCAGAAACACAAGAAGCACCAAGCCGGTCCAGATTACCCTACGGCAGAGGACGTTCGGTACCACAGCTTCCCCTCGGGTTTCGAGTGACCATCGATTCGATTATCGGCGTTTCCAAGGGTGCTCTAAAGCGATAACAAGCGACATAAGACATGTATCTTGAAAACCTAACTGTTTATGATTAAGGGCTATGCAATAAGAAAGTACTTTTGTTCAGCAGACCTGCCTTATCGGTGTAAAACATTTAACGTGACCAAGCGAAGGAGCAGGGACTCCAAGGGTTTCATGCTCTGCCGGGACTTGGTGGCTGGAAGGCGGAGATCCCAGTGCCCAGTCTGACTGAAGTTGCGAAGAAGGCCGGCGTCAGCATTGCCACGGCCAGCCTTGTGCTCAACTCGGGCCGCCGCACCCGTCGTGTCGGCGAGGCCTGTGCGGCGCGCGTGCGACAGGTCGCCGAGCAGCTCGGGTACGTCCCGAATTACCATGCGCAGTCGATGAAGCGCGGTCGCGCCGACGTCATAGCCGTGGCGCTGGATGTCGATTATTCCGGCGCGAAATTGAAACGAAACGAACTGGGCGCCACGTATTACGGCACGATCGTCGGCGCCATCGAAGCCAGCGCGCGCTCCCACGGAAACCTGATGGCCATCGTCGGTCCGCAGGAGGACCTTCGCGCACCCGATCGCGGACTGCTGGGCATCCGGCAGCGCCGCTTCGACGGCATGATCGTGCTCGGTCCCGCGGTACACCGGGAACACACCGACTTCCTGGCCCAGCCGCATGCCGAACCGATCGTGGTCATCGAGTACGCCGCGAAGACCGATCTGCCGGTGGTCGACTGGGACGAACCGGGCAGCGTGAAACTCGCCGTGAGGCATCTTGCGGAACTGGGGCATAAGGATCTCCTTTGGCTCGGTCCGCGCGACGAGCATACCCATGCGCCTGCGCCGCGCCGCGAAGAGCTTTTCAGGAGGCACGTCCGGGACGCCGGTCTGCGCGGGCAGTCCTGCTGCTTCGAACGAATCCAGGGCAGTGCCGATTACCTGGCCGACCTGGCCGATGCGGCCGAAGGCGCGCTGGCGGAGCGGCTGAAGAACGGCCCGCGCGTCTTTACCGGCGTGGTCTGCTACAACGATGTCACCGCCATCGGCGCCTGCGGAGCGCTCATGGCCGCCGGCCTGCGCATTCCCGACGATGTCTCGGTGATCGGTTTCGACGATGTCGAAGCGCCGCTGGCCATCCCGCGCCTGACGACCGTCAGCCACCGTCTGGACGAAATGGGCCGCCGCGCGACGGAACTGGTCCTGCAATGGGTCGAAGACCCCGCCGCTGTCGAGCGCCTTCGAGGCCGCCGCGTGCTGCTGGAACCCGAGCTGGTCGTGAGGAAAAGCACGGGGAAATGCAAGGGTAGGGGGTAGGGGAGAGCGGAGTTCGGCGATCGGCGGTGGGACGCGTCGGCAGGGTCCGGCGCGTTCGATGGGAAATCCGTTCGATCCGCCCGATGCAAAGGAAAAAGGAGCCGCAACCATGGCCATCGCTGCCGGAATGAAACATTGGTACATACCCGATGCGTACCTGCCCAGTTCGGGGCTGGGCGAGAAGTGGGAGGGGCACGAATCGGTCTGCGTGCTCAATGTCGGCGACAAGGATGCGCACTTGGTCTTCACGCTCTACTTCGAAGACCGCCCGCCGATGGAGAACATCCAGGTCACCGTCAAGGCCCGCAGCGACCGTCACATCGGGATGCACAAGCCCGAACAGATCGGCGTCAAGGTTCCGCGCGACACCTGTTACGGCATCGCCATCGACAGCGACCAGCCCGTCATCGTCCAGTATTCGCGCCTGGATGTCACCCAGCCGAACTTCACGCTGATGACGACGATACCCTATGGCAGGAGGTAGGGGATCCAGGGCGGAACCGGTCTGCCCGATCGGTCCGACGTCCGCACCACAGGAGTCGCGGTCCCATGAACATGCGCGTTCCCTCCTTTTCGCTGCTGTTCGTCGCGGTCTTGACGACCGCCGCCGATTACCCGCCGCCCAGGCCGGCTGCGGACACCTCCAGCTACGGCAAACACATCCAGCGCAGCATGACGCTGATGGCCACCAGCACGCCCGAGAAGCGCAACACCGTTCGTGTGCTCTACTACGGCCAGTCCATCACCGGCCAGCGCTGGTCCGATCAAGTCGATGCGTGGCTCAAGGCGACCTACCCGAACACCGATTTCGTTTGTGCGAACCTGGCCCTCGGCGGTTTCGCCTCGCAGCTTCTCGTCCGCACGGCCGAATACGATGTGATGCCTTTCTATCCCGACCTGCTCGTCTTCCATGTCTACGGCAGTCACGTGGAATACGAGCATCTGATCGCGGAAGTGCGCCGGCGTACCACGGCCGAGATCGTCATGCAGTCCGATCACGTCACGAAATGGCCCGAGCCCAAGGCCGAAGGCAACTTCTGGCAGACGCAGAAGGAATGGGACGACAAGATGAACTACCACCTGCTGCCGCCCATTGCGCAGAAGTACGGCTGCGCCTGGCAGCCGCAGCGCTGGGAATGGGTCCAATACCTGAAGGACAACAACCTCCAGCCGAAAGACCTGCTCAGCGATGCCGTGCACCTGAACGAACGCGGTAAGTGGCTGATGGCAGAACTGATGAAGCGCTTTCTCGTCTACCTGCCCAACGAGCCCAAGGGCGAGTGGCAGGACATGGTCAAGACCTTCGAGGTCGGCAAGGACGTCCAGTGGCGGGGCAACAAGCTGACCCTGGAATTCGAAGGCAACCGCGTGGTCGCGCTGGCCGCTCCAGGCAAAAGCGGCTCGGCCAGGATCCTGATCGACGGCAAGAAGCCGTCCGAGTTTCCCAGCTGCTACACCTTCACGCGCCCCAGCGGCACGCCGCACATCGGTTGGCCCGCGGTCAAGAAGTTCGGTTGGGAGAAGCCCGTTGTCGTCGAAGAGTGGACCGCCCAACTGAGCGGCTTCAACGAGGCGCAGGACGATTTCACGTTCTCCGTCAGCGGCAGCGTCACCGGACCGGACGGCGAGGGCAGGGGCAGGCAGAAGTTCGTCAGCACGAGCGGCCGCGTGGTCATCGAGCCCGGCGATTGGGTCTTCGCTTACGACAAGCAGGTCTCGAGGAAGCCCGCGCCCGCCGAGTTCACCGTGCGCTGGAAGGTCGAGCCGCTCTTCGTCGAGTCCTACACCGCGCCCGAAGTGAAGGACCCCGCGCGCGAGTACCCGACGGTGCTGGTCTCGAACCTGCCCAACGGAAAGCACACGCTGGAGCTGGTCGCCGACGGCGAAAAGCCCGCGCTGAAAGCGCTGCGCGTGCACAACCCGCCGATGAGGTAACGCCCGTGCTCACGCTCAAATCCAAATCCCCGGGCGAACCCTGCGCTCCGCTGGAAGAGCTGACGCTGCTGGGCGCCACGAAAGGTCCCGTCGTCGTCGCCGACGGCGCGGGTCGCGAGTACGTCCGTGCCCAAGCCGCCAAAGCGATCCGTTTCCGCGTCGGAGGAACGCCGGGCCTCCATCGCGTCTCTGCCGGCTCCGGCCGCGCCGTGCGGACGCTCGTCTTCCGCGTCGAAGCGCAGACCTTCGTGCGCGACCGGAAGGGCGAGTTCGAAGAGCTCCTGCGCATCCTCCTCTACACGATGCTCCGCTTCGGCGAGCACCACGTCACGCAGTGGGACGGACGGCTCTACCAGTTCTTCGTATGCTGGCTGCGCGACCACGTCCATACACTGAAAGGCATGAAGTATTTCCACGCCGAGCTGAAGAGCGCCATCGACCTGTACCGCGAAAGCCAGCGCAGGGACGGCATGATCTGGGACAACGTGCACGAGCGTTCCGGCAAGGAGCCCAACGCATGGGACATGCGCTTCGCGTACGGCGGTTTCATCCGTCCCTTCGCGGACGGGACGGGCGAATTCAAGCGCATCCCGGTGGAAAACGACGTCGAGTACCTCTTCGTCGAAGGCCTGTACTACACCTGGAAGGCCACCGGAGACGACGGCTGGATGAAACGGTCGCTCGGCGCCGCCATGCGCGCGCTGGAGTACTCCATCAGCAGTCCCTATCGCTGGTCGGAGAAGCACCGGCTGCTCAAGCGCGGTTTCACCATCGACACGTGGGACTTCCAGAACGACGAGGATGCGCGGATCAGCGCCGGCGGCGACCGGACGCACCTGATCTTCGGCGACGCCATGGTCGTGAAGCCCGGGCACACGCGTTTCGGAATCATGTACGGCGATAACACCGGCTATATCGCCGCCTGCCGCTACCTCGCCGAAATGCTCGAACGTGTCGGCCGCGCCAAGGATGCGGCGAAGTATCGCACGCGCGCCGACGAGATGAAGGCGCGACTGGACGCGGTGGCGTGGAATGGGGAGTTCTATCGGCATCACGTGCCGGAAGACGATAACGTGAGACGCGACTTCGGCGTCGACCAGGAACGGCAGGTGTCGCTTTCCAACAGCTATTCGCTCAACCGCGGGCTGACGCACGAGCAGTGCGTGGCGATCGTCCGCACGTATCAGCGGCTGCGGAAGGAACTCCCGGCGGGTTCGCCCGGCGAGTGGTACCTGATATACCCGCCCTTTGAGAGGGGCTACGGGCGCCACAACGACAAGTGGCAGTACATGAACGGCGGCGTTTCGCCGATCGTGGCGGGCGAACTGGCGCACGGCGCCTTCGAACACGGCTTCGAAGGCTACGCCGCGGACATTCTGCGCCGGCTGCTGAAGATCGGGCGTGCACACCGGAACTTCCTGCCCTGCGTGCTCGCCGGCGCGCTCGAACCCGAACCGCATCGCGAGTTCACCCCGTTGGATCTCGCGGCGCAGGCGAACGCGGACTTCAGCGGCCAGGGCGCTTCCGGCGTGCCGGGGTGGACCGGCGAAGGCGAGAACGATTTGCACGAGATGCCCGTCGGCTTGCAGAAGCTCGCCGGCATGCCTTTCCGGATTGCCGATCCCGCGACGAATGGCCGGCGCGGCTGCATCGGGCTTTCGCACCGGAACGGGTACGCGTCGAGCGTCGAGATACCCGTCGGCGGCACGGCGGCCTCGATCTACGTCCTGCACGCCGTCTCCAATCCGCCGGAGGGTTTGGCGGGAACGCTGGTGCTGGAATACGTTGACGGGTCGCGCTGGACGCAGCACGTCGTCCGCGGGCGGCACGTGAGCGGCTGGTGGATGCCCGAGGGGCGCGGCCATCTGGCCGTCGCGTGGCGCGGGAAGAACGCGGTCTGCGCGAACGTCGGCCTAGTCGCCTGGGGTTTGAACAACCCGCACCCGGAAAAACCGCTGGCGAAGCTCGTGCTGACCGCCGCCGAAGGCCAGGGGATCTGGCTGGTGGCCGGCGTGACGTTGAGCGCGCAGCCGGTCTGGTTCCCGCCGAGCAGCGTCTCATACGGCATTCCGGAGAACTGGGGTGCCGCGGCGGTCGTGTATGCGCTGGTGGAAGGTCTGGCCGGGGTCAAGGACGAGGGCGTGGCCTTCGACCGCGCGCTCCTGGCGCCTCGCTGGTTGGCCGCCGGCGTTACCCGGGCCGAAGCGTGTATCGCCTATCCGGCCAGCAACGGCTATGTCGCTTATCGCTATCGCCACGAACCGGGCAGGAAACGGATCGCGTTGACGGTCACCGGCAGCGGCACGGCGCTTCGTGCGAGGGTGTTGTTGCCTGTCCGGGCGAAGGGCGTGAAGTCGGTGAGGGTGGACGGCGCGGCACAACCGTTCCTGACGCTGAGCGTGGAACGCTCGCGGTACGTCGAGTTTGAATTCGAGCCGGGTTTTCCGCGCGAGGTGACGGTCGCCTACGCGTGATCTTTCAGGACCTTCTGGATGTCTTCCCACGGCGCCCGGAACGGCGCGATCTCGAAGGTCGACTGCGTCCGGAGCTGTTGGAAAAGATCGCGGCGTGAGGGATTCGAAAGGGCCACGCAAAGCAGGCTGCCCAGCCGTTCGAAGGCGACGACTTCCTGTTCCGCGCAGAACCTGCGATCCAACAGCCGCAGCGCCTGCACGTCGACGGGAAAGAAACGGAGAAAGACGCGCGGGATGTGCTTTTGCCGGCGCAGGGCCTCAGCCAGCGCCTCCGGAGAAACGCCGTGTTCTTCGCGCAGGATTCGGCCCAGCGGGCGGAACGATTTTCGTTGCACGGCCAGCGCGGCATCTACAACGTCTTTCGTGACGACACCGGCTCTTACCAGCAGCCGCCCGATGGGAGCCGCGTCCTCCGCGGACAAATCGCCTTGGCTGCCACGCGGTGGCGAAGGTTCCAGTTGAGGAGAACGTCGCGCCGTCGCCATGGGTCCCCCTGTGTTCGGCGCCGCAAACCAGCATTTAGCAGACCGGCCGGGCAGATTCAAGCCCGAACCGTGCGACGAGTTGAATCCCCAACCTGTTATACGTCACAAAAGGGTTGACGCTCCGCCAATCATCCGGTAGCCTGCCTTTTCCACCGTCAGATACCCTACCGATCGAGGGCGAGGCCATGGCCGGTTCAAGTCGCTGGCTGGGGAATCTACTGCGCTGGATCGTGCGGCGTTCGGTGCGTCTCTATTATCCTTCCATCGAGGTCAGCGATGGCGATCGGATCCCGCAGGAAGGTCCGGTGTTGCTGGCCGCCAATCATCCCAATTCGCTTCTGGACCCTGTCGTGGTCGGCATTGCCGCTCGGCGTCCCGTGCGGTTTTTGGCCAAGGCGCCGCTTTTCGAGGTGCCGGTGTTGGGCCGCATGATGAAGGCGTTGGGCATGGTCCCGGCCTATCGCGGTTGCGACGATTCGACGCAGGTCAGGCGCAACATCGAGTCGCTCGAAGCCGGCGCGAACATTTTGGCTGCCAACGAGGTGCTGGGCATCTTCCCCGAGGGCAAGACGCATGACGAGCCCGGCATCGAGCAGGTGCGCAGCGGCGCGGCCCGCATCGCCATGCAGGCGGCCGAAGCGGGAACTCCCGCGAAGATCGTGCCGCTGGCGCTGAACTACGAAGACAAGACGCGCTTCCGCAGTTCGGTCTGGGTGCGCGTGGGCGAGCCGATCGATGCGCAGGCCTGGTTGGGGAAGCACGGAAACGACACGCGGCATGCCATGCGCGAACTCACCCGGGAACTCGACCGTCGTCTGAAGGACCTGGCGGTTCATCTGGAGGAACCGGCGTGGCTGGCCATCGAGCAGGATTTGGAGCAGCTTGCGCCCGCCCCGAAGGAACTGCGGGCTTGGCCGGCCGGAAAGGTGCGCCAGCGGAAACGGGTGGCGGACGCGATGAATTTCTTTCTGGCCGCCAACCGGGCTCGTGCCGAAGGCATCGGCGCGCGGATCGTACGGCACCGGGAGCGCGCGGCTGCCGCGGGGCTCCGGATCGATTCGCCCATCCTGAATCGGCAGGGGCTGCAGCTCTTCGGTCGAATGCTCTGGAAACCTTTCTGGGTCCTTTTCTGGCTGCCGTTGGCGTTGCTGGGGACGCTCCATCACCTCGTCCCTTTTCTGGTCGTACGGGCGATCGTGCCCAGGATCCAGACGCCGGGGCAGACCACGGTGAGTCTCGCGCGCTTGGGACTGGGTTTGCCCGTCTACGCGGCCTGGTATGCCTTCATGATCTGGTGGTGAATCGGCCGTTGGCATTACACGGCCGAGTGGGTGGTGCTTTACAACCTGGCGATGCCCTTTGCGGGTCTGCTGGCCCTGGAATACTGGCCTCGCGCCGGCGAAGCGGCCGGTTTGTGGTGGCGTCAGATGCGCCTGCTGTTCCGCGGTCGGGAGTTGGCCGAACTGCGCCGCGACCACCAGGCGTTGCGCACGGACCTCCGTCATCTGGAGGAGGAGTTCGTTCGCGCTTATCCGCTGGCGCGTCCCGAGGCGCCTCCCCGCATACCTTCGCGCTGGCCACGGCGTCTGGCGTGGTCTGCCGCTGCGGTCGCCGGAATGCTGCTGGGATGGGGGTACTACGCTTCTCGCGAGAAACCCCTGGAGGAGCTTTCCATGCCCGGTCCGGACCTGGCGCAGCGCCCCGAGACCGCGCTGGAGCGGCAACTGGGCGCGGACGAGGCCGCGCTCGACGATATCCTTGCCGATCTGAAGGAACTCGAAGCCCGTGCCTACCGCATCCACTTGGAGTTCCGCCAGAGACAGCGCAGCTACTATTCGCAGGAGGACAACGATGTCGTCCGGCAGTTGATGTTGAGTTACCTGAATTACCGCTCGGCCCTGCTCCGCCTGATCTGGAAGTACCAGCGGTCCGAGGAGATCCGCGACGAGAAGCTGCGCCTCCGCGCTTTTCTCTGCGGGTATGCCGCTGCGGCATCGCTGTATCAGGCCTCGCTGAAATTCGTCACGGGCTTCGAGCGGGACGAGGCCATTCGCAAGCTCAACGAGGGCGATGCGGCGTGGGGGGTCCCCGAAGGGTTGTACGACACGATTCGGAGCAATCTGCGCCGCGACGAATTCCGGTCCTTCCTGAAGCTGGCCCAGGATCGGTACCGTCGCTACGAGGCGGCCTTCCGAAACCATGGATTGCTGGATGACGAACCGTATGTGCGGTTCCACGAGGCGCTGGCGGGCATCGAGTCGGCCACGGCGCGGCTCGAAAAGAGACTTTGGGCGGACCGCCTCGTCTGGACGTATCGGGAGGCCAAGCGGACCGGCACGGGCCTCAAGTACGAGCTGCAGGCGCTGGTCGCCACCTGGATCGGCGACGTGAAGATGCGCGAACCGCACCGGGGCCGGCTGCCGATACCGGAGGAGAAACTGGCCGAGCTGCGTTCGCGGATGCAGCCGGGGGACATTCTGCTGGAACGCCACAACTGGTTCCTCTCGAACGCCTTCCTGCCGGGTTATTGGCCCCATGCGGCGATGTACGTGGGCACGGTCGAGGAGTTGAAAACGCTGGGACTGGATGGGGACGAACGGGTCAAGCGGCATCTGGCGAAATTTGCACGGCCCGACGAGGAGGGTTATCCGCGTGTCATCGTCGAGGCACTGAGCGAGGGCGTGTGCATGACCTCGCTTCCGCGTTCGGTGGGCGAATGCGATGCCGTGGCCGTGTTGCGTCCGCGCCTGCCGCCGGAGCGGATCCGCGAGGCGATCGCGCGGACCTTCAGTCACGTCGGCAAGGCCTACGACTTCGAATTCGACTTCTTCACCACGGACAAGATCGTCTGCACGGAACTGGTCTTCCGTTCCTATGACGGGGCCATGAATTTCAAACTCGTGAACGTCATGGGCCGGATGACCCTTCCGGCCATCGAAATCGTGAAGAAGTACAAGGAGGAGCTGGTCTCGCCAGAGCGGCAACTGGACCTTGTCGCGTGGGTCCAGGTGAACGAGAAGACGGGAGCGGTCGAGTTTCCGGACGAGGAGGCCTTCCTCCGCACCCTCGAAGTGCCGGGCCTGGACTATTTGCAGGGATTGCACCGGTTGAAGTGATCCTTGGCCTCGAAAGACGCCGGCGACATGGACACGCACCCGGCCCGGGGGCACAGGGCACAGCGGGCTTCGATTCTTGCCGCCTGCGCGGCGCTCGGCTAGAACGGGGCGCCATGAGCGACACATCGGCCGCCGGTCCCCTGATCCTGGTCGTGGATGACGAACCTGCCATCTGCTGGGCCTTCAAGCAGCTGCTCGGCGGCGAAGGATACCGGGTGCTGACGGCGGGCAGCGCGGAGGAAGCCCTGGAGACGGCCGCGAAGGAGCGCCCCGAGCTGATCCTGCTGGACATCCGCCTGCCGGGCCTGTCGGGTCTGGAGGCGCTCCCGAAGTTCCGCGAGTTGCTTCCCGATGCGCCGGTACTGGCGATGACCGCGCACGGCACGATGGAGACGGCCATCGAGGCGATCCGCCACGGTGCGCACAATTACCTGACCAAGCCGATCCACAACGAAGACGCCATCCATCATATCCGCACGGCGCTGGAGAACTGCCAGCTTTCGCGCGAAGTGATGCGTCTGCGCAAGGAACTGGCCGGCGCCTTCACGCTGGATTCCATGGCCGGCAAATCGCCCGCGATGCAGGAAGTCTACAAGAAGATCGGGGCGGTTGCGGGCTCGGACAGTTCGGTGCTGATCTACGGGGAATCGGGCACGGGCAAGGAGCTGGTCGCGCGCGCGATCCACCACTATTCGGGCCGCGGCCGCGGACCGTTCATCGTGGTCAACTGCGCTTCGATGCCCGAACCGCTGCTGGAAAGCGAACTGTACGGCCACGTCAAGGGCGCCTTCACCGGCGCGATCCGCGACAAGGCGGGCAAGGCCGAGGCGGCCGACGGAGGGACGCTCTTCCTCGACGAGATCGGCGAGATGCCGCTGACCATCCAGGCCAAGCTGCTGCGTTTCCTCGAACAGAAGCGGATCGAACGCGTCGGTTCGACCGAAAGCGTCGAAGTCGATGTCCGTATCCTGGCCGCCACCAACCGCAGCCTACCCGAGCGGATCCGGAAGGCGCAGTTCCGCGAGGACCTGTATTACCGGCTGAATGTCGTCTCGATCGACCTGCCGCCGCTTCGCGAGCGCAAGGACGACATCCCGCTGCTGGTCGCCAGTTTCCTCGCCCGTTCGCAGCAGACTTCGGGCGGCGGTGTCCAGGAAATCGGCCAGGAGACCATGAAACTGCTGGAACGTTACGACTGGCCCGGCAACGTGCGCGAGCTGAAGAACGCCGTCGAACACGCCGTGCTGCTGGCGCGCGGAACGCCGATCCGCCCCGAGCATCTGCCGGCGCATATCCTTCAGGCGTTGCGCGGCGAGACGCCATTGCAGGGCGAATCGCTCGCGGACCTGGTCCGCGCCCGCACCCACCGCGCCCTCGACGCGGCCGAGACCGTCGAGGAAGGCAATGCGTACCTGGAAGTGATCGCCGACGTCGAGAAGACGATCCTCGAAACGACCCTCAAACGCGTCGCCGGAAACCAGGTCAAAGCCAGCCGACTGCTCGGCATCCACCGCACGACGCTGCGCAAGAAAATCGAAGAGCTGGGCCTCTGAACCGCGCGGTTGTTACACGCCCTTTACACCCCTGAAGCGCCTCTGACGGTACATTACCCTCGAGCGGTCGTCGAGAAAGAGAAACAGGTGGAGGGTGGTCCATGCGTTACCCGATGCTCGTTTCGGTCATCCTGGTGTTGGCCCTGTGTGCCGGACGGGCCGCCGGTGCGGCGGACGAACGCGTCCGCTGCTGGCCTATGTCGTCATCCCGCAGGCGCAAACAATGGGTCTGGAACTTCGGCGGCGCGGTACTCAGCATCGATCTGGAGAACCCGAGCCTCCAGCGCCTCGAGGCCGAGTTGCTGGTGCCCGTACCCGGCCGTACGCGCGATCTGCTGACCAGCCGGTTGCAGATCTTTTCGAAGGGGATCAACTGGTGCTGTTGGGGCAGTACGTCGACGACGAGCCGCTGCACCTGAAGCTGTCCGGCAACTATCTGGGCACGCCGAAAAGTTTCCGCGCGTTATTCAACGACGGTCAGCGCTGGGCCAACAGCCGGGCCACGTTGCAGCAGAAAAAGCAGGAACCCCGGAAGACGATCGACTTCGGCAGCGAGGAGTACGAAAAGCTCGTCGAACGGCCGGTCATGGAAGGCCGCCAGAGTTCGATCGCACTTCGCGGCGAGATCTTGCTGGACGTGGACGGCGAAACGGTCCTGATCCGCAACCCGGTGGTGCCCAGCGATCTGGCGGCGGCCGGCGCCGCCCCGACGGCCCGCCGGACGGAGGATCGTGCGGCGATCAGACTCCTGGAAGCCGAGGAGTGAAAAACCCGAAACCGGTTTTGTCCGGCGACGTCCAAAACGGTCGGTACGGTTGCGCAAAGGAGACGAACATGAAACGAGCGATTCGGATGACGGTGCTGGGACTGATGCTCTCGGTCGTGCCCCTGAGTGCGGAGGAGTCGCCCGCGCAGGAGCCCAAACCGGTGATTCAGATGGCCATCCTGCTGGACACCAGCGGCTCGATGGAAGGCCTGATCAACCAGGCCCGTACGCATCTCTGGCAGATCGTCAACACCTTCGTCTCCGCACGCCACAACGGCGTCCGTCCGGACCTGCAGGTGGCGCTTTACCAGTACGGCACGCCTTCGCTGGGCGCGGAAAACGGTTATGTACGCTGCCTGGTGCCGTTCACGGACGACTTGGACAAGGTCTCCGAAGAGCTTTTCAAACTGCGCACGGACGGCGGCGACGAGTATTGCGGATGGGTCATCCGGAGCGCGGTGCGCGAATTGAACTGGAGCGACGCGAAAAACGCCTACAAGGTGATCTACATCGCCGGCAATGAGCCCTTCACGCAGGGGCCGGTCAGGTACCGGGAGGCGTGCAAGGAGGCCGTCACCAAGGGCATCGTCGTCAATACGATCCACTGCGGCGACCAGCGGACGGGCGAACAGGGCGAGTGGAACCGCGGCGCGCAGATCGCCGACGGCAAGTTTCTCAACATCGACCATAACCAGGCGGTCGTGCAGATCTCCGCTCCTCAGGACGCCGAGATCCTCAAGCTGAGTGCCGAATTGAACGAGACCTATGTCGCCTTCGGTGCCGCGGGGGAGGCGGGCAAAAAACGGCAACTGGAGCAGGAAAGCAACGTTCAGACGATCGGCGTCGCAGCCTTCGCCGAACGCCAACAGGCCAAAGCGAGCGGCTTCTATCGCAACGACGGCTGGGACCTGATCGATGCTGTGAACAACAGGAAGGTCGAATTGAAGGACGTGAAGGAAGCGGAGCTGCCCGAAGAGCTGCGCACGATGAAGCTGGAGGAACGGGAAGCCTTTGTGGCCAAACAGACCCGGCGCCGTGCCGAGATCCAGCAGAAAATCAACGAATTGACCGCCGCGCGCAGCAAGTACGTCGCCGAGGAGCAGAAGAAGCAGGCCGCTCCCGCCGACTCGGCGCTGAGCGCTGCCGTGCAGAGTTCGGCCCGCGAGCAGGCGGAGAAAGCCGGCTACAAATTCTGAAGGCCGTACCCCAGGACCGACGATCGAACGAGATGGGCATGACGGGCGGGACCGGAGCGGTCCCGCCCGTCGTTTTGCGGGCGCGCGTGACGGCCATCGGTGGCAGTCGGTAAATCGTGCGCGCAACCGTATCCGTCCCGCTTTGGGCTCGAAATGGCCGAGGGCCTTACATACAATTCGCAACGATCCGACTCCTGACCCCGCTTCGAGAGGAGGTGTCTGTGGTGCGAGGAGCCGCTTTCGGGTATCCGGTCTTTCTCGACCTGCGCGATCTCAAGGTGAAGGTCATCGGCGGCGGGGGAGTGGCCGCACGAAAGGTCCGCGGGCTGGTGAAGGCCGGGGCGCGCGTGACGGTGATCGCGCCGCGGTTTTGTCCAGCATTGGCGCGGCGGAACGGGATTGTCCGGGTAAAACGTGCGTATCGGAACGGCGACTTGAAGGGGGCGCGGCTTCTTTTCGTGGCCACCGGCGATCCGGCGTTGAATGGCGCGATCGCCGCCGAGGCGGAGCGTCGCGGGTTGTGGGCCAACGTGGCTTCGCCGCCCGACGCGGGACGGATCTCGCTGCCGGCGTCCTTCCGTCGCGGTCCGTTGTGCGTGGCCGTCTCGACCGGAGGCGCTTCGGCGGCGGCGGCCAGCGCGCTGCGCAAGGACCTGAGCGCGCACCTGGACCCGGCGTGGAGCGCTTTTCTGAGACTTCTCAAGGTCCGCCGGCAGCGGGTACAGCAGGCGGTCCTCGATCCCGCGCATCGCCGCCGCGTGCTGTTGGCGCTGGGGGACCCCATCTGGGTCACCTTGATCCGCAGCAAAGGCGCTCGGGCGGCCGCGCGCCGGATGGACGAATTGATCGGCCGCCTCGAGCGCGCCGGAGCGGGAGTCCGCAAGGGGATGGGCAGGCGATGAGTCCGCGGTTCTTCGTCGGTCTGGCGATGGCGGCGTATGCGCTTGGCGCCCTGGTGTCCTTCGTCAGCGTGGGCCGCCAGAAACGCCCCTCCATCGCGTTGCAGCTCGCCCTGGCCGCGACGGGGGTGCTGGCGCAGACGATCGGTCTGAGCATCCATTGCGCCATCAGCGAAACGCATTACTTCACCAGTTCGATGGAGATCCTGTGGCTGCTGGCTTGGTCGGTCGGAGTGAACTACGTGGTCATCCTGTCCGCGTGGCGGATCGCCGGTTTGGGCGCCCTGGTTCTGCCCCTGAATGTTGTCATCCTGGCGGCTTCGCTGCTGGCCCAGTATCCGGGCGCGGCCCCGCTCAGCGGCGTCGACCGGCACCCGCTCTATGCCCCGCACGTGCTGATGGCCTTCCTGGGCTATGGCTTCTTCCTCACGGCGTGTGCCATCGGCATCCTTTATCTGCGAGCCGAATGGCTGCTGAAACACAAGGTCTTCGGGGCGGTCCTGCGGGGAATGCCGAGTCTCGAGCGGCTGGATCGGACCGCGGCGCGGTGCATCTGGGCCGGTTTCGCGTTCTTTACCCTGGCCTTGCTGCAGGGCGGTTACCTGGCGCACGTGTTCCAGGTGTCGAGCTGGTTTCTCCATCCGAAGATGCTGGCGGCCGAGATCACCTGGCTGGTCTTTTTGGTGTCGATGGTCGGACGGTTGACGGGGCACGTCATTGGACGGCTGGCGGCGCAGACGGTCCTGGTGGGCGCGGTCCTGGTAGGGCTCACCATTGTCCTGGGCCACCCGCTCCAGCCGGATGCGAACGGAGCTGACCCGCCCGAGGTGCAGGAGCGGGCGCGACCATGAGTGCACGGTGGACGTTTCTCGCGCTGGGCCTCTCCTTCCGCACGGCGCCGGTTTCGCTGCGCGAACGGCTGGCCTTCCGCGCTTCCGAACTGCCGCGGTCCGTCACGCAGCTCAGGGAGCAGTGTCGTTGTCGCGAAGCGGCGATCCTTTCAACCTGCAATCGCGTCGAGTTCTACGTCGTCGGCGCGGCGGAGGATGCGCAGCTTTCCCAAAAGGTGCGGGCCTTCATGGCCGCGCACCGGGGCGTGCCCCTCGAGCAGTTCGAGGGGGCGCTCTACGAGCACCGCGACGGCCCGGCGGTTCAGCACCTCTTCGAAGTGACCGCCTCGCTCGATTCCCAAGTGCTGGGCGAAACGGAGATCCTGAGCCAGACGCGGGAGGCCTTTCGGGCTGCGTCCGAGGCCGGTGCCGTGGGTCGTTGTCTGCAGACGATCTTCGAACGGGCCTTCGGCATGGCCAAGGAGCTGCGCAGCGCCGGCGGCGTGGGGCAGGGTCGCGCGTCCATCAGTTCCGCCGCCGTCGAGCTGGTCGAGCGGGTCTTCGACGACCTGCCGAAACATCCCGCACTGGTGCTGGGAACGGGCGAGATGTCCGCAGGGATCGTGAAGAGCCTGCAATCCGCCGGCGTGACGGAATTCCTGGTGGCCTCGCGATCCGCGGAACGATCCGAGGCCTTCGCGCGCGAAACCGGCAGCCGTTGCGGTCCGCTCGAACGCCTCCAGGACCATTTGCGCGTCGCCGATATCGTGCTGGTATCCACTGCCGCGCCGCACTACATCCTGACCTTGGAACATCTCAACAGGGCGCTCGATGCGCGTCATGGAAGGCCGCTCTTCATCGTCGACATCTCGGTGCCCCGCAACGTCGATCCGGCGGCGCATGACCTGTCCGGCGTCTTCCTCTATGACATCGACGATCTGGATGCCGTGGCGCGCGAGGGCCGCGAGCAGCGCGAAGAGGCCGCCTCGCGCTGGCGGCCGCGGTTGGCCGAGGAAGCCCGGCGCGTCCTCAACGAATTGCAGGACGAAGCCCCCGATCAGGCGGCCCGGCGGTTGATCGAACAGGCAAGCGCGCTCCGCCTGGCGGAACTCGACGAACTCCGGCGCTCCGGTACCTTGGATGCGCAGGCCATCGACCGGCTCGAGCATGCGCTGGCCCATTTCCAGGCGCGGCTCCTGCACGGCCCCCTTTCTGCCTTGAAAGAAGCGGCTCGGGAAGGCGATGGCAACGCCGCCGCCGAATGGGTCGAGCGGCTCTTCCGGCTGCCAACGCCCCAGGATGAATCCGGGCCGCGCGAGTTGGGACGCGAGTAGCGGTGGCAGGA
>Ga0073932_1001105_pt1 | contig 54570 bp, 40 predicted proteins | sample DewCreD2012metaG_FD_76967 | JGI IMG/M metagenome (GOLD analysis project Ga0073932, IMG submission 76967) | Hot spring sediment bacterial and archeal communities from British Columbia, Canada, to study Microbial Dark Matter (Phase II) - Dewar... ...
CGGTCCTGTTGCGCGTTGCAGCTCTTGCTCCCGTCGCACGGGCTTTCGGGACGCGCGCGCATCGGCGCTCGCCTCCGATCGCTTCATTCCGACTGGTCAAGCGCCGCCCCGCCAGCCGCCGCAAGCAGAAGCTTGCAACAGAAGCCAGCCGTTGAGGACTTGCCAACGGGCCGGCGGTCGGGCATGGTGAAGTCCCATGAAGACCAAGATCATGGTTCTCGTGCTCGCAGTTTTGGCCACAGCCCTGGGAGTTACCCTTTGGGTCACCCGGCAACGAGCTGCCGAGCAGCACCGGGAAGACGTCGAAACCATTTTGTTCCACTCGAACAAGTGGGTGGTGGCGCAGGACAACTTCGAGAAGGAACTGCAGACCAGCGCGTCGTTGCACCGCGACCTGGACAAACTGCAGGCCCAGTACAATGACCTGACCAACCAGTTCACCAAGACCGTGGAGAAACTGGTGGCCACTGAGGCCACCTTGGCCAGCACCACCGCCTCGCTTAAATCCGCCCAGGAAACCATCGCCCAGCGCGACGCGCGGATTGCCACTCTGGAGAGCCAGAACAATGAGCTGGACCAGCAGGCCGCCCAGCTCAGCGCGGCCATCACGAACCTGACCCAGCAAATCGAGGAAACCCGGCGCAAACTGGCAGCGGCCGAGGGTGACCGAGCCTTCCTCGAAAAGGAACTCAAGCGGCTGATGGCCGAAAAGGCGGACTTGGAACGCCAGTTCAACGATCTGAAGGTGCTCCGGGCCCAGGTGGCCAAGTTGAAGGAAGAACTCAACATCGCCCGCCGGATTGGCTGGCTGCGCCAGGGCCTGAGGCCGGCTGGCGAGCAGAAGGGCGCCACGCTGTTGCTGCAAGGGCCAAACGCGCCGGGCCAACGGCCGCCATCGCCCCACTACGACCTGAACGTGGAGGTCAGCTCAGACGGCACGGTGCGGGTGATTCCGCCGTTGACCAATGCACCGGCGGTGGCCAATCCGCCTCCGCGGTAACACGCGCCCGTTCCAACCCGAACGTTCCGCTCGCTGCCGGCAGGGCCGGCGTCGCGAGCCGGACAAAGCCTGTTGCACGAACATGCCAACCTACGAGTACGTTTGCGAGAAGTGTGGACATCGTTTCGAGCGATTTGAACCCATCACGGCACGCCCGCTGGAGACGTGCCCGCAAGACCTCTGCGCCCGCAAGCGCTGGGGCAAGGGGCGGGTGCGGCGGGTGATTGGCGCCGGGGCCGGTCTGCTGTTCAAAGGCAGCGGCTTTTACATCACGGATTACCGGAGCGAAAGCTACAAACAGGCCGCCAAGAAGGACGCGCCCCCTGCCCCCGTGTCCGGCGGGGCCGACGGCAAGGGCAGCAAGGCAGGCACGGAAACCAAGCCTGCCAAGACCACGGCCAAGAAGGACGGCCAGTAGGACCGGGCCCCGCGCGCCAGCGACCGGCGCGCGGTTGCCCGCCACAATCCGTGAACAAGCCAGGGTCACTGCTTCTGTGCTGCCTGACACTGGGCATGACCCTGTCTGCCCGGCTGGCCGCCCAGGTGAGCTGGCCCGAGCCGACCGCGCTGCAAAGCCAGTCCGGGCAGTTTGTTGTCCGGCCGGCCAACGGTGGCTTTCGCACCCCGGTGGCGCGCGCGCTGGCGACCAATTCGGAGTTCCTCGAGCTGAGTGCTCCGCTGCTGGTGGTCAGTTGCGAGCGTGTCCGCCAAATGCTCACGCGCCAATTGGGCATGACGGCGCCCTGGCGTGGGCGCATTCACATTCGACTGGTGGCTGCCGAGGGAGCTGACGACCCGATCACGCTGGCGGCCGAGCGGTTTGGGGAGCAGTGGCGCTACCGGATGCAACTGCCCGACGTGGTGGCGCGCCGGAGGCTGATGCGTGCGTTGGTGCAAGCAATTCTGCTGGAGACGACCAATCGCGGTGCCGGGGAGCGCAGCGCGGAATTGCCGCCCTGGCTGCCGGTGGGTCTGGCGGAGCACCTGTTGGCTTCTGCGGGGCCGGAGCTGTTGTTCCCGCCTCCCACCGCTGGCACGGGGCCAATGGCGGTTAGCCGCTTGGTGGTCACGCAGCGCCGGACCGACCCCCTTGCCGCCACGCGGGCGTGTCTGGCCGAGCAATCGGCGCGCACCTGGCAGGAGTTGAGCTGGCCCACAGAGCAGGATTTCAGCGGCCAGACCGCCGAGGTCTATGGGGCCAGCGCGCACCTGCTTGTGGTGGAGTTGCTGCGATTGCGCGACGGGCCGGCTTGTTACCGGCGGTTGCTGGAGGAGTTGCCGCGGCATTTGAACTGGCAGGCGGCGTTCTTGAAGGCTTTTCGCAACCACTTCGCGGGCCTGCTCGAGGTCGAGAAATGGTGGACGTTGCAGGTGGTCCACTTCACCGGCCGGGACCTGGCGAGCACGTGGTCTCCGGCAGAGAGCTGGCTGAAGCTGGAATCGGCAATTCGGGTGCCGGTGCAACTGAGGGTGGCCAGCGACCAACTCCCGCAAACCACGACCAACCTGCCGCTCCAGGTCGTGGTGCGCGACTGGGACTTCGTCCGACAGACCCCGGTGCTCCAAGACCGGTTGCGCGCCCTGGAACTGGTTCGCCAGCGTGTGGCACCGGAGCTGGTCACGCTCGTCGAAGGGTATCGCCGTGTGTTGGCGCACTACATTCAACAGCGGGACAGGTTGGGCGTGGCGTTGGAGCGGGGACGGGTGGCCCGACCGGAATTGAGGCGGTTGATGGCCGACACCACGCGTCAGCTCGACGCCTTGGACGCGCAGCTTGAGGCGGCGCGCCCGAACCCGCCCGCCAATCAGGTTCGGGCTGCGGGCGAGGCCGCGCCGTGAATTTCGGCGGCGGACGGCGGTCAAGCAGGCCGAGACGGGCCACCATGGGACGGCTCGCTTGTCCCCCTGCGCCAACCGGCGTTAACCTGAGGCCATGTTGGACGATACCATTGCCGCGTTGGCCACGCCGCCGGGGGTGGGCGCCCTGGCGCTGGTGCGTGTGTCTGGCCGCGAGGCCATCCAAGTGGCGGAGCGGGTTTTTGTGCCGGCGGGCCGCCATGCCGTCAGGCCTGCCGCCGCACCCTCGCACACGCTGCATTACGGGCACATTTGCCGTGACGGCGCTGTGGTGGATGAGGTGTTGCTGGCCGTCATGCGCGCCCCGCGCACCTTTACGCGCCAGGACGTGGTCGAGATCACCTGCCACGGGGGGCGTTTGACTGCCCGGCTGGTCTTGGAGGCGGTGCTGGCCCAGGGGGCCAGGTTGGCCAATCCCGGGGAGTTCACACTGCGAGCCTTCTTGAACGGTCGGCTGGATTTGACCCAGGCCGAGGCGGTGGCGGACATGATTCAGGCGGAAACCGAGCTGGCGCTTCGGGCGGCTCGGGCCCAACTGGCGGGCAAGCTGTCCCAATCCATCCGCCAGCTCCGCGAAGACCTGCTTCAAGTGTTGGCCGAGGTGGAGGCGCAACTGGATTTCCCGGAGGACGACATCCCGCCGCCTCCGGAGGCCGAGCTGCTGGGCCGGCTGGAGCACGGGTTGGAGCGTGTAGAGGGACTGCTACGGACAGCCCACGAGGGCCAGATTCTCCGCCACGGCCTGCGCACCGCCATCATCGGCCGCCCCAATGTGGGCAAGTCCAGCTTGCTCAACCGGCTGCTGGGGCACGACCGGGCGATTGTCTCGCCGGTGCCGGGCACCACCCGCGACACGATCGAGGAGACCGCCAACATCGGCGGCCTGCCCGTGGTCCTGGTGGACACGGCCGGTCTGCGTGCCCCGGCCGATGAGGTCGAGCTGGAGGGCATTCGGCGCAGCCGCGCCGCAGTGGACCGGGCCGAGTTGGTGCTGCACGTGTTGGACGGTTCGGAGCCGCTCACTGCGGAGGACCGGCGTTTCTTGGGCGAGTTTGCGGCCAAGAAACGCATCTTGGTGTGTAACAAGGCTGATCTGCCAAGGCGGCTGGACATGCGAGAATTGCGGGCAAGCCACCCTGACGCTGCCTCCAATCATGCCACGCCCGGCACGGAAACGGTCTTGGAGGTATCCTGCCTGACCGGTCAGGGGCTGGAGGCGCTTCGGGATGCCATCCGCTCGTCGGGTTTGTCGCAGTCCGCCGATGCAGCGTGTGCCGAAATCGCGATCAGCGCCCGACATCAAGAGGTGCTCCTGCGTGTCCGGGAGGCGATGAACCGAGCCATGGCGGCGCTGCAACAGGCCTTGCCCTGGGAGCTGATGGCGGTGGACCTGCACGAGGCGCTACGGGCTGCCGGGGAAATCACGGGCGAGACCGTTACCGAGGACTTGTTGGAGACCATTTTCAGCCGCTTCTGCATTGGCAAGTAAGCGGGTGGTGCGGGACGCCAGCCGCCTCGTTCACAGGCCAGAGCGCGTCAGCCAGCGAGGCAATCTCGGGGGCGGTGCGCAGTGCGGGCGGGCGGCCCAGAGGCGACTTTTCCGAGGTCTTGAACGCTAATTGTCTTGACCGGTTGCAGGTGTGTCCCTAGTCTGTGGCGCGTTGGGCACCGACGCATGTTTGCGCAACTCAAAAGCCTGTTCTCCAACGACATTGGGATAGACCTTGGGACTGCCAATTCCCTTGTTTACGTCCGTGATCGGGGCATTGTCCTGCGCGAGCCTTCGGTGGTGGCGATTGAGGCCGGCACGACCAACGTCCTGGCCGTGGGGGAAGAGGCCAAGCGGATGCTGGGGCGCACGCCCGGCAACATCGTGGCCATCCGTCCCATGAAAGACGGGGTGATCGCGGATTTCGAGATCACCGAGGCCATGTTGCGCCACTTCATCCAAAAGGTGCATCACCGCAAGCTCATCGCGCCCAGGGTGGTGGTTGCCGTGCCCTCGGGGATCACCGAGGTGGAGAAACGGGCAGTGAAAGACTCGGCCACGCACGCCGGCGCGCGGGAAGTGTACCTCATCGAGCAGCCCATGGCCTCGGCCATCGGCGTCGGCCTGCCGGTACACGAGCCGGCCGGCAACATGATCGTGGACATCGGCGGGGGGACGTGTGAGATCGCCATTATCTCCCTGGCCGGCATCGTCTTCAGCCGCAGTTTGCGAGTGGGCGGGGACGAGATGGACGAGACGATCATTGCGCACATGAAGCGGGCCTACAATTTGATGATTGGCGAACGCACGGCGGAAGAGATCAAGATACGGATTGGCTCGGCTTTTCCGCTGGAGCAGGAACTGACCATGGAAGTCAAGGGACGTGATTTGAGCAGTGGTTTGCCCAAGACCTTGACGATTCGTTCGGAGGAGATTCGCGAAGCTTTGCATGAACCCCTGTCCGGCATCCTCGAATCGGTTCGAATCACCTTGGAGCGCTGCCCGCCGGAGCTGGCGGCGGACCTGGTGGATCGGGGGATCGTCATGGCAGGGGGCGGATCACTGTTGCGCGGCATTGACCGGCTTGTGGCCGAGGAAACCGGCCTGCCGGTGCATATCGCCGACGATCCGCTCAGTGCGGTGGCCGAGGGGACCGGCCGCGTGCTTCAAGAGTTGCAATTCCTCAAACGCGTCTCCGCCCGTACCCGGTAGTCCGGCAGTTCCAGCCCCCCGTTCGCCCGCAACCGTGTTGCGAGTGAACCGATGCTAAAACGACCGCAATCCGTCGTGGTGGGTTTGGTGCTCCTGGCCACGCTGGTGGCGCTGAACCTGCCCGGCGAGACCGCACTGCGCTTCAAGCTGGCCATCAGCAGCCTGTTTCTGCCGCTGTTCGGCCTGGGCACAGCCACGCCGCATCTGCTCAACCAGGCTGCTGACACCCTGACGCCGCGTCGGGAGCTGGCGCGGCAAAACGAGCAACTGCGGCGGGAAAACCAGCGGCTGCAACTACTGGCCCAGCAGGCCGCCGAAACCGCCCGTGAGAATGCCCGGTTGCGCCAACTGCTGGGCTGGCGCGAGCAGTCATCCTGGAAAGACCGCCTCCGCCTGGCCCGCGTGATGGCCCGCGATCCGGCCCCGTGGTGGCGCTCGGTGCAGATTGACCTGGGCCGACGCGAGGGGCTGCGCCCCAACTTGCCGGTGCTCACCCCGGCCGGCTTGGTGGGCCGGGTGGCCGGCGTGGGGGAGACCCGCAGCCAGGTCCTGTTGGTGGGCGACCCCAACTGCAAGGTGTCGGCCCTGGTCGAAAACGAGGCGCGCGACACCGGCGTGCTCGGGCCGGCCGGCCCGCTGGAGAACGATCTGGTCATCCTGCGTTACCTGCCGCGCAGCGCCACGGTCAAGCCCGGGCAAACGGTCGTCACCAGCGGCTTGGGCGGGGTGTTCCCCAAGGGCATTCCCGTGGGCCAAGTTGTGGATACTCGGCCGGTTGAACACGGCTTGTATCTGGAGGCCCGCGTCCGCCTGGCGGTAAACCCCAACGCGCTGACGGAGGTTTGGGTGCTGTGGCCATGACCGCGTTCGGCAAACTCATGCTGCTGGCCACCGCTTTTGTTGCGGTCTTTCTTCAGGCCGCGCTGCCGGGGTTGCGCCCGTGGTTGGGCGTCCAGGTGGATCTGTTGCCCGGGCTGATGGTCTATGCGGCGCTGCAAACCGACCTGGCCGGGGTGGTCCTGCTGGGGGTGGCGGGCGGTTTGTGGCTGGACAGTCTGTCGGCGAATCCGCCCGGGACAACAGTGTTGCCCCTGCTGAGCGTCGGCCTGCTGCTCCACCAGCGCCGCGAGCTGATTCTGCGCGACCAGGTCTTCGCGCAGGCTGTGCTGGGCGCGCTGGCTGGTGCGCTGTCGCCTGTGCTCGGCCTGCTGGTATTGTTGAGTCTGGGCGAGGAGCCGATCCTGGGCTGGGGCGCGCTCTGGCAACTGGTAGTGCTGGCGTTCAGCGGCGGGGTGCTCACGCCGCTGTGGTTCTGGTGGTTTGACCGACTCCAGCACGCCCTGGCGTATCGTCGGGCACCGACAACCAGTTTCCGACCGGACCGGGATATTCGCCGGGGTCGCTTTTGAACGATGCTGATTGCGGACCAACTGAGGCAGAACGATCCGCCGCTACGGGCGTTGACCCTGGCAGTAGCGGTCGGCCTGCTGGTCCTACTGGCAGGGCTGTGGTGGGTGCAGATTGTGCGCTGGAAGGATTTCAGCGCCCGGCTGGAAATCCAGTCCGTGCGCACCGTGCGCGTGCCGGCTGTGCGGGGGAAGATTCTCGACCGGAACGGCGTGGCGTTGGCGGAGAACCGGCCTGGCTTCAGCGTCGGGCTGTACCTGGAGGAGCTCAGCCCGCAGTTCCGGGCCGAATACCAACGGCTGCGCCCGGTGCAGGTGACCACCAACCGTCTGCCGCGCTGGAAAGCGTGGCTGGGCTTCGACGCCGTACGCACCCAATATGTGCGGTTGTCGCGGGCTGAATTGGAGGCGTTGGCCTGGGTGGCGCGCGCCCGGGTGGTCAGCAATGCGGTGGCCCAGATCCACCAAGGATTGGCCCAGACGCCGGTGTTTGATGAGGCCCGGTTCCGCCAGCATTATCGCACCCGCCTGGCCCTGCCGTATCCGGTCCTGACCGGTCTGGCGACCGAGCAAGTAGCCCGGTTCGAAGAGCAGGCGCTTGCCCCCGTGGGTGCAGACCTGGAAATCCAGTCCCTGCGCATCTACCCGTTCCAGACGACCGCCGCCCACGTGCTGGGTTACCTGACGCGTGACGACCGCTCCTACCCGGGTGAAGAAGCCTCCTTCTCCTACCGACTGCCGGATTATTGCGGGGTCGTCGGCATCGAGGGTGGCTTCGACCCGGTCTTGCGCGGCCGGGCCGGGGTGAAATCGGTCCTGGTGAACAATCTGGGCTACAAACAGGGTGAGGAGATTTGGAGTCCGGCCCAGCCCGGCCAGAATGTGGTGCTGACCCTGGACCTGCGGGTGCAACAGGCGGCGGAGCGCGCCCTGCGTCGCGCCGGCCCGAACACCCGCGGCGCCGCGGTGGTGATGGACGTCCGCAACGGCGACATCCTGGCCATGGCGTCGTCGCCCGCGCCGGATCCCAACCACTTCGTGCATGGCTTCCCGCCGGGTGAATACGAGCGCCTCAACAACGAAGCGTTGCGGCCGCAGGTCAACCGCGCCACCCAGGAACACTACGCGCCAGGCTCGATCTTCAAGGTTGTCGTTGGCCTGGCCTGCTTGGAAAACGGTCTTGATCCGCGCGCCGTTTACGCGGTGCAACCCGATCCGGCCAATCCCACGCGGGGCTGCATCTTCGTGGGCCGCCAGAAGAAACGCGACACCGCGCCGCCGGGCGATTACGACTTCCGCCGCGCGCTGCTGCGCTCCAGCAATTCTTACTTCATCACCAACGGCCTGCGGCGCGGCGTGTTGCCACGTGTCATCACCCTGGGACAACGGTTGCACCTGGGCCAGCGCTTCGGCCTGCCCACCCGCCAGGAGGCCCCCGGGGATTTCCCCAGCCCCAGGCAGGCCAGCAGCCCGGCCTGGCGGGACGGCGATACGGCCAACCTCTGTATCGGCCAGGGACCGATTGCTGTGACGCCGCTCCAGATGGCGGTTGTGACGTGCGCGATTGCCAACGGCGGCGTGGTGTTTTGGCCGCGGCTGGTCCAGCGGCTTGAACCGCAAGAGTCCGATTTCGCGCACACCGCCCAAGAATTCCCGGCCGCCCGGGAGCGCGACCGGCTGGGCGTCAGTGCCCGCAACCTGCGCATTCTCCATGACGCGATGCTGGCGGATACCGAGGACCCCGAAGGCACAGGCCGTGCGGCTGCGGTGCCGGGCCTGCGCGTTTGCGGCAAGACGGGGACAGCGCAGGTGACGGACGCGCAGAATCGGCTGGTGGGCCACAATGCATGGTTCATTTCGTTCGCGCCGTACGAGTCCCCACGTTACGCGGTGGTCGTGTTGGTCGAAGACGGCGCGTCTGGTGGGGCCACCTGCGCGCCCATCGCCCGTGAAATCTACCTGGCCCTCCAGCAATTGCCGGCCAACCCCGGCGGCACATTGGCCGCCCTGAACTGATGTTTGATCCGTCCCTCCAAGCCACCACAGCGCGATGGGATCGCCTCCAGGCGGCGGCCGTGCTGGGGCTTGCAGTTTTGGGGGCGTTGTTCGTTTACAGCGCTACGATGGGGACTGAAACGTCGGCCACCATCCCGCTGCTCCAGCAGAGTTGGCTGCGGCAGGTGCTGTGGTACGGGGTGGGGCTGGGCCTGGCCGTGGCAGTGTGCCTGCCGCCGTATCACACGCTGGCTCGCTGGTCGTTGGTGGCCTACTGGGCGTTGGTGTTACTGCTGGCAGCGGTGTTGGTGCCGGGTATCGGGTCGGTGCGCTATGGCGCGCGGCGCTGGGTGGACCTGGGGGTGTTTCAGTTTCAACCCTCGGAATTTGCGAAACTGGGCGTGGTCCTGGCCCTGGCGCATTTCCTCAGCCGGCCGGCGGAGGAATTGAAGCGGGCCGGCACGCTGGCCCGGGCCGTGGGCATGGTGCTGCTGCCGTTCACGCTGATCCTCAAAGAGCCGGACCTTGGCTCGGCGGTGTTGCTGATCCCGACGGGGCTGGTGATGCTGTATGTGGCGGGCGCGCCGCGGCGGTTTTTGGCCATGCTGCTGGGGGCTGTTGGGCTGGCGGGGGCGTTGCTGCTGGCCGACGTGTTGCTGGCGCCGCCGGGCTGGCAACTGCCGTTGGAAGAATACCAGCGACACAGGCTGTTGACCTTCTTTGGCCGAGATTTTGCGCCGCCCAACGCCACGCCGGAGCAGCGCGCCCAAGCCAAGCGGCTGCAGGAGGCCCGCTCCTATCAAGTGCGGCAGGCGCTCATCTCGGTCGGCTCCGGCGGGTTGCTGGGCAAGGGCTGGCGGCGGGGCACGCAAATCGCCCTGGGTTTCCTGCCGCGCGGCGCGGCGCATAATGATTTCATCTTCTCCGTGATTGCCGAGGAGAAGGGATTCGTGGGCAGCGTGACGGTGCTCACGCTGTATGCGGCGATTCTGTTCAGCGGCTTGCGAATCGCCAGCCAGGCACGCGATCGCCTGGGCAAACTGCTGGCTGTGGGCGTGGTTACCCTGCTCTTCAGCCAGGTCTTCATCAACATCGGCATGAACATTCGCCTCATGCCCGTGACGGGCGTACCGCTGCCTCTGCTGTCCTACGGCGGTTCGTCAGTGGTCGGCTCGTTGATCGCCATGGGCCTGATGCAAAACGTGTACATTCATCGAAAAGGGTATTGACATGAGCGACCACAGTTTTTCACGACGTCGCAAGGGAATGCGGTTCCGGCCGGCCGGTGGCCTTGGCCACACAGCGGCGCGGCCCAATCCGGAGGCCCAAGAGGCCCGCAGCACTGCCACCGACCGGAGCGGAAGCCCCGAGAAGCTCTTCGAGCGCCGGCACGAACCGGAGATCGAGCGGGCGGAGAACATCGCCGCGGGCCTGCCGGCCGAGGGGCTGCCCGCGCCTGCCACGACGGCGGCGAGCGGCGGGACGACGCCCCAGCCCGAGGCAGCGGGGACAGCCGAGGAAAAGCCTTACGAGCCGGTTCCCCTGCCGCCGCCACCCGCCAAGGGGTTGGTGGACTCGCTGCGCAATGTGGCCAGTCGCCTGGTGGACAAAGTCCAACGGCTGCTCAAGCCGGCGCCCAAGGTGCACAAGGAAATTATCATCAACGCCGAGTCCTTGGAAACCCGGGTCGCCGTGCTGGAGGACGGCCGGCTGGAGGAGTTCAACATCGAGCGCACCACCGAGGAACGTCTGGTGGGAAGCATTTTCAAGGGCCGCGTGCGCAACTTGGAGGATGGCCTGAAGGCGGCCTTTGTGGACATCGGTTTTGAGAAGAACGCGTTTCTGCACTACTGGGACATCGTGCCCAACCAGTTCGATAGCGGCGTGGAGATTGTCGAGCGCGACACGGGAAAACGGGTCGAGCGGCCCAAGATTACGCAGAAAGACATTCCGCGGGTTTACCCGCCTGGCAGCGAGATTGTGGTCCAGGTCACCAAGGGGCCAATCGGCACCAAAGGCCCGCGGGTTACCACCAACCTGGTCCTGCCGGGCCGCTACCTGGTGCTGCTGCCCCAGGCCGACCAGAGCGGGATTTCGCGCAAGATTGAGAACCCCCAGGAGCGGCAACGGCTCAAGAAGATCTTGCGCGAGCTGAACATTCCCGATGGCATGGGCGTCATCATGCGCACGGCGGGTGAGGGGCAGCAGAAACGGTATTTCGTGCGCGACCTGGCTTGGCTGCTGGAGGAATGGCGGCAAATTGACGAGCGCCGCAAGACCCAACCGACTCCGTCCTGCATTTTCCAGGAGCCCGACCTCATTGACCGGACGGTGCGTGACTTCCTCACGGAGGACGTGGAGCGCGTGGTCGTGGACAATCCCAAGGCCGAGCAGCGAATGCGGGAGATGATCAGCCGCATCTCCAAACGCGCCGCGAACAAGGTCAAGCTCTACAACGATGCCCAGCCCATCTTTGACCGGTTCAACATCACGCGACAGTTGGAAAACGCCTTCTCGCGCACCGTGCATCTGAAGAGCGGCGGCTACATTGTGGTGGACGAGACCGAGGCGCTGGTGGCCATTGATGTCAACACGGGTCGGCAAAAGGGCGGCAAAGACCAGGAATCCACCATTCTCAAAACCAATCTGGAGGCCGCCGAGGAGATCACGCGCCAGTTGCGTTTGCGCAACATGGGCGGACTGATTGTCCTGGATTTCATCGACATGCGCTCCCGCCGCGACCAGCAGGCCGTCTATCAGCGGGTCAAGGAGGGCTTGAAACGCGACCGCGCCAAGACCCATGTTCTGCCCATCTCGCCGCTGGGGCTTATGGAAATGACCCGCCAGCGGCATACCGAGAGTGTGCAAGAGGCCGTGTATGACGATTGCCCCTATTGCAAGGGCCGCGGCAAGGTCAAAAGCGCCCTCAGCATGAGCGTTGAAATCCAGCGCAAACTGGGTGAAATCCTCCGGAAACGTCCCCGCGACGAATCCGACTTCCAGTTGCGCATTGTCGTGCATCCCAAGGTGCTCGAGCGCCTGCGGACTGAAGACGAACGGCTCATCATCGAGATGGAAAAGCGCTACTTTGGGAAGCTTTCCTTCCGTGCCGACCCGGGCCTGCATGCCGAAGAGTTCCGCATCCTCAATGCCATGACCAACGAGGAGCTTGTCCGCAACGAGGCCTGAGCGGATCGCGTCGTCGGCCGGATTCATCTTGTCCGGTGACAACCATCGGACGGTCGCGGCGGCGCTCCAAGCCCGCTCGGGAGAAGGCTGTGCGAGCAACCATCCGGTCGGAGTGGGGCCGTATCCGAAGGGGCAAGCGCAGGGGCACTTGAAGGTGCTGTCGGCAGCTTGCCGGCAGCACGCTTCACCGCATGCGCTGGCAACCGCCCATCGGACAGGCTGCTGCCCGTGCGCTCGGCCTCGGTGGGGATTGTGGCTTACTGCCGACGGCGCTGCTTGACCTTGAGTTGCGCCGCCGCGCGGACCAGGGTGGCCTGGACCAGTGCGGCGTCTTCGGCCGAGAGCTTTTCGGCCAGGCGCGCCTCGGCGCGGCGGCGGGCCTCCTCGACTTTCGCCTCGTCAATGTTGGCCGCTTCGATGGCCATGTCGCTCAGCACCGACACGTGGTCGCCGGTGATCTCTGCGAACCCCTCGCCCACCGCCAGGAAGATGTCCTGGTCGCCCTTGCGGACGATGATCTCGCCCGGGACAATCTGCGTCATCAACGGCGCGTGCATGGGGTAGATGCCCAGCTCCCCTTCCACACCGGGCAAGGTGACCATCTCCACTTCGTCGGAGAACACCTTGGCCTCCGGGGTGACGATTTCCAGTTTGAGCGTGGCCATGGGTAGGCTTTCGGTTCAAGGCCGGCCGAGACCCGTTACTTCGGCTCCTGCCGCACCTCCTCGATGCCGCCTTTCATATAGAAATTGCCCTCCGGCACGTCGTCGTGTTTGCCTTCGAGGATTTCCTTGAAGCCGCGCACGGTTTCGGCCACGGGCACCTGCCGGCCGGGCCGGCCGGTGAACACCTCGGCCACCGAGAAGGGCTGGCTGAGAAACCGCTGAATCTTGCGCGCCCGGAACACGGTGAGCTTGTCCTCCGGCGACAGCTCATCCATGCCCAAAATGGCGATGATGTCCTGGAGGTCCTTGTAACGCTGCAGCACCCGCTGCACGCCGCGGGCGACCTCGTAGTGCTCCTGGCCGACAATCTCCGGCGCAAGCGCGCGCGAGGTCGAGGCCAGCGGGTCCACCGCCGGGTAAATGCCCAACTCGGTCAGCGACCGCTCCAGCACGATGGTGGCGTCCAGGTGCGTGAACGTCGTGGCCGGTGCGGGGTCAGTGATGTCATCGGCCGGGACGTAAATGGCCTGAAAGGACGTGATCGAGCCTTTCTTGGTGGAGGTGATGCGTTCCTGCAGGTCGCCCATTTCGGCGGCCAGTGTGGGCTGGTAGCCCACCGCGCTGGGGGTGCGGCCCAGCAGGGCGGACACCTCCGACCCGGCCTGCGAAAAGCGGAAAATGTTGTCAATGAACAGCAGCACGTCCTGGTTCTTCTCATCGCGGAAATACTCCGTGATGGCCAGCCCGGCCAGGGCCACTCGCAGCCGCGCGCCGGGCGGCTCGTTCATCTGGCCATAGACCAGCGCGATCTTGGACTTGCCGAGGTCCTTCTGGTTGACGACTCCGGCTTCCGACATTTCGTGATAAAGGTCGTTGCCCTCGCGGGTGCGCTCGCCCACGCCGGCGAACACCGACACGCCGCCATGCAGCTTGGCGATGTTGTTGATCAGCTCCATGATGACGACGGTTTTGCCGACGCCCGCGCCGCCAAATGCACCAACCTTGCCGCCCTTGAGGAAGGGACAAATCAGGTCAATGACCTTGATGCCGGTGACCAGCACCTGCGGCGAGGTGGACTGTTCGGTCAGCGTGGGGGCAGGGCGGTGAATGGGGTAGCGTTTCTCGGCCACAATCGGCCCGCGCTCGTCCACCGGGTCGCCGGTGACGTTGAGCACGCGCCCCATGACGCCGTCGCCCACGGGCACGGAGATCGGTCCGCCGGTGTCCACCACTTCGTAGCCGCGCTTCAGGCCCTCGGTCGAACCCATGGCCACCGTGCGCACCCAGCCGTCGCCCAGGTGTTGTTCAACCTCCAGCACACGTTTGACCCGGCCCTCGCCGGGCACGTCGAACTCGACGGTCAGGGCGTTGTAAATGGCCGGCAGGTTTTCGGAGAACTCCACGTCCACAACCGGGCCGATGACTTGAACGATTTTGCCTTTGTTCATGCGGGGAATTTCAAAACTCAGGGTTCATGGTTTGGATCGAGCACGGCGCGGTCAGGCCAGCGCCATCTGGGCGGTGGCGATTTCAAGCAGTTCCTTGGTGATGGCGGCCTGGCGCATCTTGTTGTATTGGAGCGTCAGGTCCTTGACCAACTGGTTGGCATTTTCGGTGGCGTTTTTCATGGCCACCATGCGGGCGCTGTGCTCGCTGGCCTTGGCCTCCAGCAGTACCTGGAAGAGGCGATAGTTCAGATAATGCGGCAGCAACGCGCCCAGCACGTGCTCGGCGCTCGGCTCGAACAAAAACTCTGTCGCTCCCTTGAGCAACTGCGGGGCAAGCTCCGCCCCCTGGTGGTCCGCGCTCACGCCGCGGATTTCGCCCAGGGGCAGCAGCGGCAGCACCTCCGGCCGCTGGGTCAGGGTCGAAATGAAATTGGTGAACAGCACGTCCACGTGGTCGAAATCGCCGCGCAGGAAGCCCTCCTGGGCGAACCGCGAGATGGCGCGGGCCTCACTGAACAGCGGCGCGTCCTTGTAACTGAACTCGGCCAGCAAAGGCCGGCGCGCCCGCGCCAGGAACTGCGCTGCCTTGCGTCCCGCGGCGATGAACACCGTGGTGTCCTTGTCGAACTTCATCGCCTCGCGGAACAGGGTGCTGTTGAGCGCGCCGCACAACCCCTTGTCGGTGCTGACCAGAATGACGCACCGCTTGCCGCCCTCGCGTCGCTCCATCAAGGGATGCGCAAAATCAACACAGGCGGGCAGCAACTCGGCCAACAGCCGGTTCATGGCGTCGGCATACGGCCGGCCGGCCAGGGCGGCCTGCTGGGCCTTGCGCATCTTGGACGCGGCGACCATCTGCATCGCCCTGGTGATTTGGGCGGTGCTTTTGACCGACCGGATGCGGCGGCGGATGTCGCGGGAACTGGCCATGACTTACCCTCGGGGACGCGCGCGGACGCGATATGGCGGCGCGGTTTCGTGAACGTGGAAGCCGATTTCTCGGCGCTTTTCCGGCAACGGCGGCTCAATCAACTGGCGGATGGTCTCGAACAGGTCGCGGATGGCCTCGTCGTGGCCTGCGATGCGGCGCTCCAGCTCGGCCAGCTTGGCGGCGAGTTCCTTGTGGGCGGCCAGTTGCTCTCGCATGGCCACGAAGGCTTGCACCACGCGGATGCTGGCCTGCACCGCCGTTTTGCTGCGGAGCACGTTGGCCAGTTGGAGCGCACCGTGCTCGGTGAAAACCCAGGGCAGTTTGCGCTTGCCGCCGTGCGAACTTGAAGTCGCAAATTGCGACTTCAAGATTGCAAATTCCTGAGGTTCAAGTTGAAACGCGAACCCTGTTGGGAAGCGGTCCAGGTTGCGTTTGACCTGTTCGTTTAGCCGCTTCAGCGGAACGCCGTAGATTCGAGCCAGGTCCGAATCCAACATGACGCGCTGGCCGCGGACGAGGAAAATCAAGTCCTCAATCCGTCGGATCGGCGTGTATGTGATTTCGTTGGCCATGACCATCTGCTCTTGAGCGCGTCGCTGTTTTGAGGTGGCAAATGCCCGGCTTGGGTTGAATGGCTGCTAGCGGTACGTTTGCTTGAACTCCGTAACTGCCGCCTTCAAATCCGACACCGAGGCGTCGCTGAGTGCCTTTTCTTTCAGGATGCGGGCCAGCAGCTCGGCCTTTCGCGTGGTCAGGAAGTCCACCAGTTTCGCCTGGAAATCCTTGATCCGCTCCACGGCCACGTCGTCCATGAACCCGTTTTGCACCGTCCAGAGCACCGCGACCTGGATTTCCACCGGGATGGGGTTGTACTGGTTTTGCTTGAAGACTTCGACGATGCGCTTACCGCGCTCCAACTTGGCCTGCGTGGCAGCATCCAGGTCCGACCCGAACTGCGCAAATGCGGCCAACTCGCGGAACTGCGCCAGTTCGCCCTTGATGCGGCCGGCGACCTGTTTCATGGCCTTGATCTGGGCCGCCGAGCCGACGCGCGACACGGACAAGCCCACCGAAATGGCCGGGCGCACGCCCTGATAGAACAGGTCGGTTTCCAAATAAATCTGGCCGTCGGTGATGGAGATGACGTTGGTCGGGATATAGGCCGACACGTCGCCGAGCTGGGTTTCGATGATGGGCAGGGCCGTCAACGAGCCGTTGCCGTTCTGTTCGTTCATGCGCGCGGCGCGCTCCAGCAGCCGGCTGTGCAGGTAAAACACATCGCCGGGATAGGCCTCGCGCCCGGAAGGCCGCTTCAGCACCAGGGACACCTGCCGATACGCCACGGCGTGCTTGGACAAGTCGTCGTAAATGATGAGCGCGTCCATGCCGTTGTCCATGAACCATTCGCCCATCGCGCAGCCGGCGAACGGGGCGAGGTACTGGTTGGTGGCTGAATCAGATGCCGCGGCCACCACGATGATCGTGTACGGCATCGCGCCCTCTTGTTCGAGCACGTTGATGACGCGGGCGATGTTGGACTGCTTCTGGCCGATGGCCACGTAGATGCTGTAGAGCGGCCGGTAGGATGTGTCGCCCGCCTCTTCGGCGGCCCGGTTCAGGCGGGCGTTGTTGATAATCGTGTCAATGCCCAGCGTGGTCTTGCCGGTCGAGCGGTCGCCGATGATCAACTCCCGCTGGCCGCGCCCGATGGGGATCATGGCGTCAATGGCCATGATGCCGGTTTGGACCGGCTGATTGACCGACCGCCGCTTGATGATGCCCGGCGCGATTTTCTCGACCGGGTAAAAGGCCTCGTTCCGAATCGGGCCTTTACCGTCCAGCGGCCGCCCCAGCGTGTCCACCACGCGTCCGAGGAGGGCCTTGCCGACCGGCACTTGGAGCACCCGGCCGGTGGTGCGGACCTCGTGGCCCTCGCGGATGCTGGTGAAATTGCCTAGCAGGATCGCGCCCACCTCGGTTTCCTCCAGGTTGAGGGCAATGCCCATGACGCCGTTGCCGAAGTCGAGCATCTCGTTGAGCATGGCGTCGGTAAGGCCCTCGATCCGGGCCACGCCATCGCCGACTTCGCGTACGACACCGACGTTTTGCCGGGTCACCGCGGTTTTCACGCCCGCGATTTGGGCTTCAATCTCCTGCAAAATGTTGCTCATGGTCTCGTTAAATCGTCATCTGCTGAATCGTTGAATCGGCCGACAACGGAGCGGTTCAACCTGGCATCGCGCGCTTTCAAAAACTCTCCGCCAGCCGGTCCAGCCGCCCGCGCACACTGCCGTCGTACACGTCGCTGCCCACCTGCACGCGCAGGCCACCCAACAGCTCCGGGTTGTGCCGGAAGTCGAAGGCGAGGCCTGCCCCGTAGCGACGGCCCAGTTGGGCGCGCAGGTCGGCTTGCAGCCCAGCGTCCAGGGGCACGGCGCTGTCGACCCGCGCCCGCCGCCGGTCCAAATCCAGTTTTACCAACCGCTGGAAATGCAGCAGCAGGGCAAGGTAACCGCGCGGTTTGGCCGCAATGACCTTGGCGACCCACTGCCGGGCGCGAGCCTCGTCCAACTGTCCGTTCACGAGGCAGGCGCGGAACAAAGCCTTGGCTTCTCGCCGGGCTTGTTTGGTGATTCTCATGCCGTCTGGTCGGACTTGGGGCGAGGGGTCAAACGCCCAGATGACGGTGGGCTTCTTCGATCAGACGCCGCTGGTCGTCGGGGGTGAGCACTTTGCCGGTGACCGCGGCGGTGGTTTGCACCACCAGCCGGCCCACCTCGCGCTTTAATTCGGTCAACATGCGCGTGTGCTCCAGCGCGCTGGCTTCCCGGGCCTTGGCGAGGATTTGGTCGGCGGCCGCCGTGGCGCGGCGGGTTTCCTGGGCCTGCACCCGCGCGGCGGCGGCGCGGGCTTCTTCGATCAACTGGGTGGCTTGCGCGCTGGCCTGGCGGAGGATTTCTTGGCGTTGCGCCTCCGTGGCCGCCAGTTCGGCCTTGATCTTCTCGGCGTTGACCATGCTTTCGGCCACCTTTTGGCGGCGCAGCTCGAGCATCTGGAGCACCGGCCGATACGCCCACTTCCAGAGGATAAACAGCACAATGGCGAAGTTGATCGTCTGGGCGATCAACTTCGGCCATTGGATACCGAGTGTTTGGAGCGTCTCGCCCATAACCCGGGTCTCAGCGGGCCACGACGAAGTAGATGAGGATCGCCAGCCCCTCGGCCAAAGCCATGCCAATGAGGGCCGTCGTGAAGACCTTGCCAAACGCGCCGGGGTTGCGGCCGATGGCCTCGGACGCCTTGGCGGCGATCATGCCCACGCCCAGGGCGGCGCCAATGCCCACCAAGCCCACGGGCAGGTTACCGGACAGTTCTGCTAGCATCATACGTGTTCTTTCTGCTGTTGGTTGTTTGGTTGCAGCAGCCGCCCCCGCGCGGGGCAGGGTCGCGACTGCCAATCGCTCAGTGGTGGCCCTCCTTTCCGGCGGTCTCTTCCTCGGTGTGCGAGCAGAGCGTCCCAATGAACGCGATGCTCAACAACGTGAAGACCAGCGCCTGCACGACGGCCACCAGCAATTCCAGGAAGTAAAACGGCAACGCGCCGAGGCCCAGCGGCGAGTTGGTGAGCATGATCGTCAGCACGCTCTCCCCGCCGTAGATGTTGCCGTAGAGACGCATCGCCAGCGCCACCGGCCGGATGCAGATCGAGATCACCTCAATCAGGCCGATGAACAGAAACACCAGCGTCAGCGGCACGACAATCCAGCCTTTCATGCCGCCCTTGACCCCGAAGATGTGCTTCACCAACCCGAGCGGTCCGTTGTAGCGAATCGCCCAGTAGGTGCTCATGATGAAAAACACCGCCGCCATGGCCACGGTCATGTTGGCATCGGCCGTGGGCGGCCGGAACAACGGCACATCCGCGTGCGCCACCCCCAGCGGCGTGCCGGCGGAATGTCCCCAGCCGATGCTGCCCACGCCCGGCAGCAAACCCATCAGGTTGGAAATCACGATGAACAGGAAGTAGGTGGCCACCAGCGGAAAGACCCAACGCACCACTTTGGGTTCCAGCAGCCCCGCCGTCAGGTCCTCCAATGCCTCCACGGCGGCCTCCACCAAGTTCTGCGCGCCCGACGGGATAACCTCCATCTTGCGCGTGCCCAGACGCACGATGCCGAAAATGACCGCGGCCACCACCCAGGTGTACACCATGGAATTGGTGACCGGCAGCGGCCCAACGTGGAATAGCGTGGGCGCATCCGGCGATACCGGCGGGCCGGCATGGCCGCTATGAGCTGCCCCATGCTGGCCTTGCTCGTGGCCGGCCGGCGCCGACGCAGCCGGTTCGGCCCCTCTGCCAACCTGGACGGCCAGCAGGGCACAAAGCACCAAGATGAGTCTCAATATCTGCATCTCAATCCGGGAAAGGCCGCAACCGCAGCATCTGAAGCTAAAGTTCCGGCCCCAGCTTCCGTTGGAAGCTGGCTGAAGACTGCCCGGAGACAGCCCCGTCCACAAGTCTTTTCCCGTGCTGCCAAGGCGTCGGTCGCCGGTAGAATCCATGAGAACCACCATCAGTCCGTGGTGCGAGCCTGCGACCTGCGCCGGCGACCCGGAACGCCGCCACGGACATACCACGTGTGGGATTAGTCAGACACTCCCGTCCGGGCCTCTGGCTCGCGGCAATCCCTGCCGCCCGGGGCGCGTCGGTCCGTCAGCGCGGTGACAGGGTCTCACGAATCGCCCAACACGGTGACGACCACCACCCGCTGACGCGGTTTGATGTCGCATTCCAAGTGAAAGATTTGCTGCCATGTGCCCAGAACGGGTCGGCCATCACGCACCGGCACGGTGAGCGACGGTCCCAGCATCGTGGCCTGCAAGTGAGCGTGGCCGTTGCCATCGTGCCATGCCCGCTCGTGGCCGTAATCCCGGCCGGGCGGTATCAGCCGGTCCAGCGTCCGGGGCAGGTCGTGTTCCAGCCCCGGCTCGAACTCGATGGTGCCGACCGCCGCGGTGCTGCCCACGTTGAAGAGCTGCACCAGCCCGGTGCGAACGCCCGACCGGGCGACGATTTGGGTTACTTCGGGCGTCAGGTCGTGCATCTGGCCGTGCTCGGTGGTGCGCAACTGAATCTCCTGCTGGTAAACCATGACCGGCATCGTAAACCGGACCGCGCCGACAGGCCAACGCGCAAACGCGCCGGGCCGGTCCCCCGGCAGCGCCACGTGAGAGCGGTTGGCCTGCGCCGGCGTCCCGGGCTTGCAATGGGCCGTGGATGGTGTTTGCTGAAGCCATGAAACGTTGCTTTGCCTGCGCCTGTTGGCTGGGAGCCATGCTTTGGGCTGTGAGCGCGTCCGCCCGCGAGTTCCACGTCTATTTCGGCACCTACACCGGCGCCAAAAGCCGGGGCATCTACGCGGCGCGCCTGGATGCCAACACCGGGCGGCTCACCGTCCCCGAGCTGGCGGCCGAAACGCGCAACCCGAGCTTCCTGGCCCTGCACCCCAACCGCCGGTTTCTTTACGCCGTGGGCGAGTTAAGTGACGGCGCCGGTCGGCGAGGCGGTGCGGTGAACGCGTTCGCCGTGGACCGCACCAGCGGACGGCTGACGTTCCTGAACCAACAACAGAGCGGCGGCGCCGGTCCGTGCCACCTGGCGGTGGACCATACCGGGCGATGGTTGCTTGTGGCCAATTACGGCAGCGGCAGTGTGGCTGTGCTGCCTGTGCAACCCGATGGCAGCCTGGGCGCGCCCGCAACCGTCGTGCAACACCAGGGCTCGAGCGTGAACCCCAAACGCCAGGCCGGCCCCCACGCTCACCACGTCGCCTTGTCGCCGGACAACCGCTTTGCGCTGGTTTGCGACCTGGGGTTGGACCAGGTGCTGGTCTATCAGTTCGACGCGGCGAACGGGGCGCTCAAACCGCACAAGCCGCCATTTGCGGCCGTGGCGGCCGGGGCCGGACCGCGGCATCTGGCCTTTGCGCCCAATGGTCGGTTCGCCTACGTGGTCAACGAGCTGAATTCGACCGTGACCGCATTCCGCTGGGACGCCGAAGGCGGGCTGCTGAAGGACATGCAGACGCTCACCACGCTGCCGGCCGCTGCTACCGCCGACAACACATGCGCCGAGGTGGAGGTTCATCCATCGGGGGCGTTCGTGTACGCGTCGAACCGTGGCCACAACAGCTTGGCGGTGTTCAGCGTGGACCGCACCTCCGGCCGGCTCAGGCCCACCGGGCATCAGGTAACCGGCGGTCGGACCCCACGGCACTTTGCGATTGACCCGACCGGCCGCTGGTTGCTGGCCGAGAACCAGGACTCGGACAGCGTGCTTGTCTTTGGCGTGGACCGTGCCTCCGGGCGGCTGGTGCCAACCGGCCAAAAACACACCGTGCCCACGCCGGTTTGTTGCTTGTTTGTGCCCACCGCAACCGGACCGAGACTCGTTGCCCCCAAGCACCGCTGAGCCGGCTGGTTGCGCATCGGCCCGCGGCCCGCAGCCCCTTCCACCGGCTGGGGAATCGGGCTGGTCACGGGCCGCTACGGGCTTTTCTCCTGTGTGAGGGCGCGGTTGCGCTTGCCCGAACGGCTGGCCAGCCGGCCGATGGAATGGCCGGTGGAAATCCCGCGCCCCGCGGTGGTCTCAAAGCGCTGCGGCCTGGCTCAGCCCAACCCACAACGGCCAAACACCGTCTCCCGCTCCCTTGGGCTGCAGGCTTGACTTGGAGCGCCTCCATGTCAGGCTGCGTGTCGCGCTGTGGGAGAGGTGGCCGAGTGGCTGAAGGCGACGGTTTGCTAAACCGTTATACGGGTAAAACCGTATCGGGGGTTCGAATCCCCCCCTCTCCGCCACGCGCCGTTGTCCGTTGCCTACACGGCGTGGTGAAGCAGCGCATCAGCCCCACCCCGAGACATCAGCTCCGGCTTTTGCCCGCGCGGGTCTTGGAGCGATGCCGGCGGCTGTGTCGCGTGGTTGACCGTTTGGCGATGCGGATTGCAGCCCAGGTCTCCAGCCTTTCTCGCGGGCTGACCGGTCGAAAGACGCTCGGCTCGGCGGGAGACTCGGATGCGCCGCTGAAACGGTTCAGCGCCCACAGGATCAGGGCGACTACGTACACAGGCAGCAACAGGAAGCAAACCCAGAGGCCGACGACCCGCAGCATCTCAAGCCAGACGGCAACGTCGACCAAGCGACCGGCCAGACTGTCCCAAAAGTCCCCGGCACTCATGCCGCCAGCCTATGCCAGCCGCCTTGGGCTGCGTCAAGCGCCGGCTCGGCCTGGCCCACGGCCCAAAAACTTCACCCGCCACGCCGGGCTGCGATTGGCCATTGGCCATCTCCCATCGGCTATTGGATTTGCCCCCGCGCGCCGGGCTGCAGGCACGTGGCCGACCGGCTTGTGGGGCTGGCTCAGTGGCGGCGCAGTACCAGCCGGTGGTCCACCCGGCGAGTTTGATGAAACTCCAGCGGGGGCAGCTCGGTAAGGGTGGGGGAGTGGGTCTCGTTGAGGATGCCCCGGGCCAGGGCCTGGAGGGCCAGCCAACGCGGCCACGGCAAGGCCGGCGCGTGGGCGATCTGACGCAGCAGGCTGCGCCACTCGATGATCATGCGGTCAATGTCGCCCGCCCCAACAAGCGGCGTCACCCAGCGGTGTTTGGAGGCGGGATTCTGGTGGACGGCCGCGACGATCTGTTCGGCCCCCGCCCCGTATTTGGGCGGGACGCCGTTTTCGAGATAGCCCGGGATGGTCTGCAGTCCGTACCGCTCGTGACAGACCATCGCCAGCCGGCCACCCCAGCGGTTGTCCTCGCCACAGAACCGGAAACCAGCGTCCAGATTCGCCAGGTCGTACACCAGTTCGTCCAGCGGATAACTCGTGTCTTCCAGGGCCGCCGCGATGGCCAACCCGTAGTTCTGTGAAAAGAAACTGACCACCCGTCCGCGCAACGTCGGCACGCCGGCGTCGTCCACCAGCCCGAGTCGCCGCCACAGCAGGACCGTGCCAGTGGCCGCCGAGAGTTTCTTGCAAGTCTCCACCAGGCCGCATTTTGCGCAGTCATAAGGCAACACCTCGCGCAGGACAGGCCGCCAGAGCGCCACCCCGTGCCGATCCACCGGCACGCGCAAGGTGAGGTCGGCGATGCTGAGATGGGCGACCAGCTTGTGCTCGACGTTGAGCAGGCGGACCAGCGGGGTGTGCTGTTGCTCCAGCCTGGCTTGCAGCATGGGCAGGATTTTCGACTCCCAAACCTGTTGGGTCGCCAAGCGGCCGTTCCAGTTGGTGAGCCGACGCACCCATTTGGCGATCACCACGCGCCCATCGTGCAGATGCTCGGCAACGGTGACGGCGCGGCCGTAGAGGCGTGGCTGACTGGCCGTCTCCAACAACACCAGCGTACCGTGCCCGACCTTGTCCAGGGCGGCGGGCTCGGACAGCGCCGGGCGGCGCGCGGGCTGGGCCGGACTTGCGGCGGCGTCAGCCCGGACCGGTGGTGTGGCCGGCGGCTCGCATACCCAAATGTCGCGCAGTGGCATGGCGGTGGGTGTGGGCAACGGTTCCCATTCGCCCCGACTGTTGAGCATTTCGCGCACGAGCCGGCGCACGTGTCGCGCGCGCTCGGCGTCGGTGTGCAAACCGCACGGGGCATCCGGGTGCTTGAGGGAGGCTTCGATGCCCAGGAAGATGGGCCGCGTGGTGAACAGCCGCTCCTGCACGCGCACCGCCTCGGCAAACGGGGGCTGCCCCCGGTCCACCGCCGCGCTCATCACACCCAGCAGCGCCCCCCAATCCACGGCGTTGGTGCGGGTCAGGTGCCCGGGCTGGGCATCTCGAAGGCGCAGTTCGTTGGCCGTGACCAGCACGAAACCTGTTTCGTCCAGCCCGCGCCGCCCGGCGCGACCGAACATCTGCAGAATCTCGTCCGAGCGCAGCGGTTCTTCGATTTGATCGCGCCGGTAAGAATCGGCGGCCAGGGCCACGGTGCGGAGCGAGAAGTTGATCCCGGCGGCCAGGCCCATGGTAGCGACCACGACACGCAGTTGACCGGCCTTGGCCAGGGGTTCAACGACTCCGGCCCGCGCGGCGTAGCTCAGTCCGCTGTGGTGAAAGGCGACGCGGCATTTGAGCAGTTTGGCCAGGTGCTCGCCGACAATCTGTTTTTGAGCGGTGCTGAGGCTGAGCGGGTTTGGATTGGGCAACTGGCGGGCCAGTTCGGCGGCCAGGCTTTCGGCGGCCTGCCGACGCGGGGCGAAGATGAGGATTGGCCCCAGGTCTTCGGCCAGTGCCCGCGCCACCAGCCGCGGCCAGTAGCCCTGGATTTCCGGCGGCAGGTGGTGGCTCAGTTGATGGGCGTGCACCTCGTCCAGGGGCACGGGGCGCGCCTCGTGCCGCACGAGGACCGCCCGGCGGCCGAGGCGGTTGAGCCACTGGACGACGTGGTGCGGGTTGGCCACGCTGCCGCTGAGCAGCAGCAGTTGGGTTCGGGCCGGTGCCAGGGCCAGCGCCAGCTCGTAGTTCAACCCGCGGTCGGGGTCACCCAGCATCTGGTATTCGTCCACCACCAGCAACGCCGGGCCGTCCCCGCGAATGAGCCTGGCTTTTTGCGTTTCGAGCGTGGCAACCACCACGGGCGCGTCCAGGTTTTCGGCCAGGTCACCGGTGGCAATGCCCACGTCCCAGCCGCGGGCGCGCCACTCCGCCAGCTTGTCATTGGCCAAAGCCCGGGTCGGCACGGTGTAGATGGCCTGGCCGCGACATTTGCCCTGGTTGGACCACAGCTCGAAGACGAGCGTCTTGCCGGCGCCCGTGGGCGCCTGCACGACCACGTCGTGCCCGGCGCGCAGGGCGGCCACGGCCTGCTGCTGCCACAGGTCCGGTACTACCACGCTGGTCAGCGTGCCGGGCGCGGCAAGGTGTTCGGCAAGCGTCTGCACGGGGCAAGCATAGTCGAACCGCGCCGCAGAGCGAATGGATTCCCCGCGCGGAGGCCGGTGGCCGAAACGCCCGATGGCGCGGTTGGCCGGCGGTGCGCGGCGCGCAGGGACTGGGGATCTGGAACGCGAGGGGCGGCAGGCGGGGTTGGTGGCTGGAGGCGGAATCGAACCGCCGACACAAGGATTTTCAGTCCTCTGCTCTACCAACTGAGCTATCCAGCCCGGCAGACCGCGCCATTGAACGGCACTCATGCGGGTTTGGCAAGGCCCGAATTTGGGTGGGTTGACTGCGACCGGGGGAAGCCTATGCTACCCGGGCGCGTATGTGTTCCCTCAACCGCACCGTTTTCGGAGCCGTCCTCCTGTCTGCCCTGTTCAGCCACTTGGCGTCCACCGCCTGGGCCGTCTTGCGCGACGGCGGCATTGACCCGTCCAACCTGGGCAAGGGGGACTGGATTTACTATGTCAGCATGGCCACCAACAAGCTGGGCGGCAACGTGCCGGCGGTTACCAACGAGCACAGCCTGATGCAGTTTTACCGGAGCATGGGCATCCGGTATGTCGTGGTGAAGGCGGCTACCAGCGATACGCTGTTCACGGGGACGTACAGCTTCCCGCAGTTCACCAGCAATCTGGTCCAAATCGCTCATCAGCACGGCTTGCTGATGTTCGGTTACAACCGGTCCTACGGCTCGAACATCCCGGGTGAGATCGCCATCTCGGACTACGTCTTCCGGCAGGGCGCCGACGGATTTGTGTGGGACGCGGAGGCGGAATGGGAGAGTGACAAGCCGTGGATCGGCACCAATGGACCGGCTCTGGCCTGGCAACTGTGCTCGGCCGTGCGATCCAACTGGCCCAACAAGTTCCTGGCCCACGCCCCGTTCCCGATCATCAGCTACCACACCTCCTTTCCCTACAAGGAATTTGGTTACTGGTGCGATGCCGTAATGCCCCAGATTTATCCGCAGGGTTGGACCGGCGTCAAAAGCCGCCCCAGCGGCGGGATCAATTGGACCGACGTAAACTGGCGGGATTGGCAGAACAGCCTGGCCCACCTGCCGCCCACCACCATCAACGGCCTGTCTGTTTACTGGACCAACGCCATCAAGCCGCTCGCCCCGGTCAACCACGTGTACGGCCCGAAACCGCCCAACTCGGGCGTCACGGAAATCCCACCCGATTTCGTGATGGAGTTCCTGGACTACTTGAGCACCGACCCGGACTGCGTCACGGCGGGCGGCTACCGGGGGGCCAGCTTCTGGCGGGCCGACCTGCACGGCGCGGCCCAGTGGACCAACATCGGGCTTTCGACCATCGGCACATTCCCGGGTGTGATCAACAACGTGGTGGTGGACAACCGCCGTGCCGTGGCCACCGGCGGTTGGTCGGTGACCCGCGTCTTTGACAATGGCAGGTTTTTCGGCAGCACGGAAACCAACACCTTCGGCACCGATTACCTGAGCAAGGAGCGCGGCACCGGCCAGGCCTGGGTGGAGTTCACGCCAGAGGTGCCCGTCACCGGGCCATACGATGTGTTTCAGCGCAACCCGGCGCATTCACAGGCCTCGGCCGCCGTGCCGTTCCTCATCCGTCACGAGGCCGGCGACACCACGGTGTGGGTAAACCAGCAAACCAACGCCGGCCGCTGGACATGGCTGGGACGTTTCACGTTCCAGGCCGGCACCACGGGCGCGATCCGCGTCTTGGACAACATCGCCGAAGCGGACAAGCTGGCGCTGGCTGACGCCGTGAAGCTGATGGTACCGCCGCCGGCTGCGCCCACGGACCTGGCGGCGACTCCCGTCGGCCCAAGAGACATCTGCCTGCAATGGACCGACAGCTCGCCCCACGAGGCTTTCTTCGTCGTTGCTCGTAGCGTGACCAGCGGCGGCCCTTATGCCGACATTGCCGAAGTGCCCGCCGACTCGACCGATTATGTGGACTCGAATCTCTCGGCGAATTTCACCTACTACTACGTGGTGCGTGCCGTGAACCATGTGGGGACATCGGCGAGCAGCCCCGAGGCCGCCGCAACCACCGGCATGGTGACACCACAACCGCCTGGTATCACGGCGCAGCCGGCCAGCCAGATTGTTCACGCCGGTCAGGCTGCCACGTTCACCGTGACCGCCACCGGCACGCCGCCGCTGCGGTATCAGTGGGTGTTCAACGGCGCGCCCCTGGCCGGGGCCACGCGCAGCGCGTTCACCGTGGCCGCTGTCTCCGAGGTCCACGTGGGCAGTTACGCCGTCACGGTGACCAATGCCTACGGCCGCGTCGTCAGCGACACGGCGTGGCTGGAACTGACCACGCTCCGCGGCCTCGGCGACAACAGCTCCGGGCAGCTTGCGGTGGTGCCCGGCGCCACGGGCTTGGTGGCCGTGGCTGGCGGCGCGGGCCACACGCTGGCGCTGCGCCAAGACGGTCGCGTGCTGGCTTGGGGCAACAACTGGAACGGCCAGTGCAACGTGCCGACCGACCTGCCCCGCGCCGTGGCCATCGCCGCTGGCGGCTACCACAGCTTGGCCGTGACCGAGCAAGGCGGTGTGGTGGCTTGGGGAGCAAACGCTGACGGCCAGTGCGCGGTGCCTGCGGGGCTTGGACGGGTGTTGGCCGTGGCGGCCGGCACGTGGCACAGCCTGGCGTTGACCGAGGCGGGCGTGGTCGTGGCTTGGGGCGACAATCGCTTCAGCCAATGCCAGGTCCCACCCGGGTTGAACGGCGTGCTGGCGATTGCCGCCGGCGGCAACCACAGTCTGGCACTTCGGACCAACGGGCTGGTTGTGGCCTGGGGCGAGAATACCGACGCCCGGGGCAACTGGGCCGGCCAATCGGTGGTGCCCGCCGGGCTGACCAATGCGACCGGCATTGCCGCCGGCGACTACCACAGCTTGGCCCTGACTGCAGACGGCACGGTGGTGGCCTGGGGCGACAATACCCTGGGCCAAACCCACGTGCCCGCGGGGCTGGACGAGGTAGTTGCTCTGAGCGCCGGTGCGGCTCACAGCGTGGCCTTGCGCCAGGATGGTCGCCTGGTGGCGTTTGGCGACAATTGGGCCGGCCAATGCGACGTACCTTCGGACTGGGTGGCGACCGCAGTGGCAGCGGGCGGTCACCACACGCTGGTACTGCTGGACGACGGCGTGCGGTCGCCTCGGCTGTTTCGCCCCGGGCCGCGCCCCGGCGGCTTTGGCGTGTTGGTCCAGTCCGCTCCGCGTCGCCAATACGCGCTGGAGTGGACGCGTGGCCTGACCGAGCCGGCCTGGGCGACGGTGTCCACACTCAAAGGGCACGACGGACTGCTGTTGCTGACAGACCCGGAGACTGACGACGGACCGCGGTTTTATCGCGTACGGGTTTGGTAGGCCTGGCGTGCTCGCGCTTGGGGAATTCGAGCAGTCGGGCTTGCCCTGTGGCGCGCTGCCGATTGGCCACGCTGCTGTGGCAGCCCCGGCAGAAAAAGTTCGCTGAATCCCCCAAAAGCTGGCATAAGAACGCCGTCGCCGGCCCGGCGGCGTCAGACCGCGCCCGACCCGGTCGGTTTGTCAGGTCCGGCGAAATGCGCATGACAAAAAAGCAGGTAGTCAGATTCGGGCTGCCGAAGGGCAGCTTGCAGGACGCGGCCATCGAGAAGATGGCGCGCGCGGGTTTCAACATTCAGGTCAGCAGTCGGTCCTACGTCCCGTACGTGGATGATGAGGAACTGGAGGTCCGGCTCATCCGCGCCCAGGAAATCAGCCGCTACGTGGAGCACGGCTACCTGGATGCGGGCATCACGGGTTACGACTGGATCGTGGAGAACGGCTCGAAGGTCCACGAGGTCGGGGAATTCCTTTTCAGCAAGGCCACGCGCCGCCCGGCGCGGTGGGTGTTGTGCGTGCCGGAAAACTCCCCTGTTCGCTCCGTGCATGACCTGGAGGGCAAGCGCATCGCCACCGAGGTGGTGAACATCACTCGCCGCTACCTGCGCCGCCACAACGTCAAGGCGCACGTCGAGTTCTCCTGGGGCGCCACCGAGGTCAAGGCCCACGAGCTGGTGGACGCGATTGTGGAAGTGACGGAGACCGGGACCTCGTTGCGGGCGAACAAACTGCGCATCGTGGACGAGGTCCTCTCCTCCACGCCGCGGCTGATTGCCAGCCATGAGGCGTGGGCCGATACCTGGAAACGCCAGAAGATCCAAACCATGGCCATGTTGCTGAAGGGAGCGCTGGACGCCGAGACGATGGTCGGTCTGAAAATGAACGTGGCCCAGAAGAACCTCCAAGCCCTGCTCAAGGTGCTGCCCGCCCTTCGCAACCCCACCATCTCCCAACTCAGCCAGGCGGGCTGGGTGGCTGTCGAGACCATCATTGACGAGCACACGGTCCGCGAGCTGATCCCGCGCCTGAAGGCCGCAGGGGCCGAAGGAATCATTGAATATCCTCTGAACAAAGTCGTATACTGACCGCACACGTATGGGTTCGCTCAAGAAACGCCGCAAGGCCAAGATCAACAAGCACAAGCGCCGCAAGAAGCTGCGCATGCATCGTCACAAGAAGCGCACCTGGCAGAAGTAGGCTTCTGCCCGACAACGCTGCGCTCCGTGTTCACGCGCCCCCGCGCCAGCCTCGCACGGCGCGGGGGGACTGCTTCCTCGTCGTGATCCGCTGCCTTTCGCTTCTGGTCCTCCTGTCGAGCGGACTGGTGCTGCTCACCGGTGGCTGCAAGGCCAGCTTGCACACCGGCGTCAAGCACCCCCGCCACAAGGCAGGCTGGCTGCAGCCAATCCCACCCGACCCCGAAATGGAGTCCCACGCCCGCTACGCCGACGGCGTGTTGTCGGAGATGAAGGGCGATATTGAGGGGGCAATGGACGCTTTCCAGCGCGCTGTGGCGCTGGCCCCCGCCGACGAAGACCTGATGCTGGACGTCACGCAACGTTTCCTCCAATACCGCCATCCGGAACGGGCGCTCGGGATGCTAACCAACGCCGTGGCACGGCCTGGAGCATCCGGCCAGTTGTACGCCCGGCTCGGGCTGGTTTACGGCCAACTGGGCCGCCCCGACCTGGCCGCGGCGGCGAATCAGACAGCCATCCGCAAGGCCCCCACCCTGCTCTCGGCGCATCAGGGTCTCTGTCTGAATTACCTTCAGCTCAAACAGGAGGACGAGGCGCTGAAGGTCCTGGACCGAGCCGCTGAAGTGCCCCAGGCCGACGCTGAGTTCCTGTTGGGCATAGCCGAGATGTACTCGAATGTCGGGTTGCTCGCCACGCCCCAGCGCACCAACGTCCCCGGTCGGATCCGGGCGTTGCTCGAACGCGCCGCGTCGCTCCAACCCACCAACGTGCAGACGCGCCTCAAGCTGGCGGACGGGTTCAATCAGTTTGGCGATCCGTCCCGCGCGGCGGACCTTTACCGCAGCAGCATCGAGCACCTGGAGCAGAACACCGCCCTGCGCAACGCAGTGCGCTCAAAACTGGCCGACATTTACCTGCGCACCCACCAGCGCGCCCAGGCCGCCGAGCAGTTGGAGGCCCTGACACGGGATGACCCCATGAACGCCCAGGCACATTTCGTCCTGGGCAGCCTGGCCCTGGAGGAGCAACACCCGGACCGCGCTGCCGACTGTTTCCAGCGGGCCATCTTGGCCAACCCGCGCCTTGAACCGGCTTACTACGAGCTGGCCAGTGCCCACCTGGCGAGCGGGCGTATCGCGGAAGCCCTGGCCGTGCTGGACAAGGCGCGCGCGCGCTTCCAGCAGACGTTTTGGGGCGAGTACCTCGCCGGCGTGGCCCATGCGCGCCAACAGGATTACCGGCAGGCCCTCCAACACTACACCGCCGCCGAGGTGATTGCCCGGGCCGGCGACACCAATCGTCTCACCGCCGGTTTCTACTTCCAATTGGGCGTGGCCTGCGAGCGCAGCGGCGACATCGAAACCGCCGTGCGGCACTTCGAGAAGTGCCTCGAACTGTCGCCGGGTTTTCACGAAGCCCAGAACTACCTCGGTTACATGTGGGCTGAGCGCGGCACCAACCTGCACCGCGCCTTGGACCTGATCGAGCGCGCCGTCAAGGCCCAGCCCACCAACAGCGCCTATCTGGACAGCCTGGGCTGGGTGCTGTTCAAACTGGGAAGACCACGCGAAGCCCTGGTCCAGATGCAGCGCGCCCTTGAGCACCAGGACGAGCCGGATGCCACCCTCTACGAGCACTTGGGCGATATCCACGCTGCCTTGGGGCATTTCGAGCAAGCCCGAGAAGCCTGGCAGAAGGCCCTGGCCATCCAATCCAGCGACACCCTCCGCAACAAACTGGCCGCTCCTTCGCCTCCGTAACGCAACACGCGCCTGGCTGCGCCCCCCCCGGCCAGTCGTCCTGTTGCGTCTGCAACTGCCTCTTGGATTGGCCCTGCCTGGCTCGCCGCGGGCGCATCCGGACAGACCCGCGCGCGTCGCGGCCCATCCCTCCAGCTCGCCGTGATGGCCGTCGGACTTCCTCAGGGGTTACCGATCGGCAATCCGTCACGCCACAGCCTCCCGGTCTGCGCCACGGTGGTGTCATCCGGATGCCCCCATGAGCGGGCACGGGGGCGGCAAAAGCCTTGCAGCGTGGGCGCGCGCGTTTCATGCTCCGCGCCCATGAACCGCCTCGCCGGATTGCTGTTTGCCTTGGGCCTGATCGGCACGCCGTTGGTGAGCCGCTGCGCCGATACCAACACCACGCCACCCTCACCGGCTGACCAGCGGCTGGCCGCTTACTTCCGCGACCAGACCGTCGCGCTGGCGGCACGTTGTCTGGCTGACGTGCGGACGCCCAGCGATTGGGCATCGCGGTGCGAGCGGTATCGCCAGGAGTTGCTGGAAATGCTCGGGTTGTGGCCGATGCCGGAACGGACGGACCTCCGCCCGGTTGTCACCGGCAGGTTGCAGCACGATGACTTTGTTGTGGAGAAGTTGCATTTCCAGGCCCTGCCGCGGCTGTATGTGACGGCCAACCTGTATCTGCCGAGGAACCTGACCGGGCCGGCGCCGGCGGTTTTGTATGTGTGCGGGCACAGCCGGGTGGTCACCAACGGCGTCAGTTGCGGCAACAAGGCTGGCTACCAACACCACGGGGCGTGGTTGGCGCGTCATGGCTATGTGTGCCTGCTGATTGACACCTTGCAGCTCGGCGAGATTGAGGGCCAGCATCATGGCACTTACCGGCAGGGGCAATGGTGGTGGAATGCCCGCGGCTACACCCCGGCGGGCGTCGAGGCCTGGTTTGGCATCCGGGCGCTGGATTATCTGGACTCGCGTCCGGAAGTGGATCGCGAGCGGATCGGCATGACCGGCCGCTCGGGAGGCGGCTCGTACTCCTGGACCGTGGCGGCGCTGGACCCGCGGGTCAAGGTGGTGGTACCCGTGGCGGGCATCACGGATTTGCAAAACCAGGTGGTGGACGGCTGCATCGAGGGCCACTGCGACTGCATGTTTTTCGTCAACACCTACCGATGGGATTTCCCGCAGTTGGCGGCGCTGGTCGCGCCCCGCCCGTTGCTGTTGGCCAACTCCGACAAGGACAAAATCTTTCCGTTGGACGGCGTGGTGCGGTTGCACGAGAAGGTCCGCCGGATTTACCAGCTTCACGGCGCAGCCGACCGGCTGGGCTTGCTGATCACCGAGGGCCCGCACGCCGACACGCAGGAGCTGCAACTGCCGGCCCTGCGCTGGTTCAACCGCTGGCTCAAGGGGGAACAGCCGCTGATCGACAGCGCCGCGCGAAAGTACTTCGCCCCCGAGCAACTGCGCGTCTTCGACCAACTGCCCGCCGACCAGATCAACACGATCATCCAGGAGCAGTTTGTGCCGCAGGCTGCGGCGTTGCCGCCGTCAGAGCGGCCGCAAAGCCCGGGTGCGCTGCTGGCCGCCCTGCGGCAAAAGAGTTTCGGGGGCTGGCCGACGGAGCGCACGGTGCCCGCGGCCCGGCTTGCGGGGAGCGGCCAGTCGCACGGGTTGCGGTGGCGGACCTGGCAGTTTGAAAGCCAACCCCACGTGGAGTTGACGCTGGGTGTCGTGGAGCACCCGAAAGTCCGCCGCCCACAGCGCGTGGTGCTGGCGGTGCTCGACCAGGCGGGTTGGACCAACATGATGGCCACCCTTGCCGCTGACGGCGACCGGGTATCCGACGACGGCGCCGAAGGCCTGCGCAACGAGTTGCTGGCGGGCCGCCAGGTCCTGGCGTTTGTTGCCCCGCGTGGTATTGGCCCGGACGCCTGGTCGGGGGACGAGCGGAAGCAGACCCACATTCGGCGCCGGTTCATGTTGCTGGGGCAGACCGTGGACGGGATGCGCGTGTGGGACATCCAGCAGGCGGTTGCGGTGGTGCGCTCGATGGCCCCGTTCCGACGGTTGCCGGTGGACGTGCGCGCCCGCGGGCCAATGGGCGTCAACGCGCTCTACGCGAGCCTGTTCGAGCCGGCCATTTGCAACCTGGACCTGGCCGAGCTGCCGGCGTCGCATCGGGACGGGCCGGACTACTTGAACGTGCTAAAGCTGCTGGACATTGAGCAGGCGTTGGCGTTGGCCGGGCCGCGCGTCAGGACACGCTGAGCATTGTGGGCCGCGCCGGGCCGACCTTGCTGGAACTACTGTGGCGCAGACTGGCAGTCCGCCGTATCGCGGATTGTTAATCCGCAACCGCACGAAGAAAGTCCGCGGCCGGCCGACTGCCAGTCGGCGATACAGCAGGCTGCCAGCCTGCGCCACCAGCTTGTGGCTTCGCCGAAGCGCCGTTCTCGCCGGGGCGGTAACCTGAGAGGTTGCGGGGTTGAGCCAATACACGTGGTGATTTTGTCCAGAGGCACCCGGCCGCGCCGGGCCGGCCTTTTGCCGCTTGCCACGTCGGCCGCCGGTTCTACAGTGGCGTCATGCGTTGGCTAAACAAGTGGCTGGGCTTCGGGCTGCTGATTCCGGCGGGCGCGCTGCTGGGGCAGGTGACCGTGGAAGTGACGCTGGACCAGCAGCAGTTCCTGCCCGGCGAATCGCTGCCCATCGCGGTGCGCGTGACCAACCTGTCCGGTCAACCGCTGCGTCTGGGCACGGACGACGAGTGGCTGCAAATCGCGGTGGAAGGGCGGGCGGGCCAGATTGTGCGCCGGCTGGCCGACCCGCCGGTTCGCGGCGAGTTCACCCTCCAGTCCTCCCAGCGGGCGACCAAGCGGTTGGACCTGGCGCCGTGTTTTGACCTGTCGCGCCAGGGCCGCTACCGGGTCCAGGCCACGGTGAGAATCGCCGCCTGGGACCGGCAGTTCGTCAGCGAACCGGTGACCTTTTACATCATCAGCGGCTCGCGTCTGTGGGAGCGTGAGTTTGGCGTGCCGCAGAGCGCCACGAACGCGGCCCCCGAGGTGCGCAAGTACATCCTCCAGCAGGCCAACTACCTCAAACAGGAGCTGCGCCTCTACCTGCGGCTGACGGATGCCACCGAGACCAAGATTTACCGCGTGCTGGCGCTCGGGCCGGTGGTGTCCTTCGGCAGACCCGAGCCGCAACTGGACCGCCACAGCAACCTGCACCTGCTCTACCAACGCGGCCGGACCGCCTGCTCCTACGTCGTGGTCAACCCCGACGGCATCGTGCTGACCCGGCAGACTTACGACATCGCGGGCAGCAGACCGCGGTTGCAGTGGAATGAGGCCGGAGACCTGGTTGTCACGGGTGGCGCGCGCCGTTACGCCGAGGACGACTACCCGCCGCGCAAGCCGGACGGCGAGGCTGCCTCGCCGTCGAACCTTGCGCCAACCAACGCTGCCACGCCGGCTGGCGCGCCTTGAACCAGCCGGCCCAGATGTCCACCCCCTTGCGACACACGTCGGCCACGCCTGCTCCGTCGGAGAAGCCGTCGGGCGAACCACCGGCGGCTCAGGCCGGCGCGCCAGATGCACCAGCGGGTGGGGAATGGCTGGATGTTGTCAACGAACGGGACGAGGTCACCGGGCGGGCGCCGCGGGCGGAGGTGCATCGGCGTGGTCTGCGCCACCGGGCGGTGCATGTGCTGGTGTTCAACCGTCAGGGCGAGGTTTTCCTGCAAAAGCGTTCGCGCTTCAAGGACCGTCAACCTGGCCTCTGGGATTCATCGGCCTCCGGTCACGTGGACAGCGGCGAGACTTACGACGCGTGTGCGAGGCGCGAGGTGGGCGAGGAACTGGGTGTTGAGCTGGCGGCGGCGCCGAAACGGCGGTTCAAACTCGATGCCAGCCCGGCCACGGACCAGGAGTTTGTGTGGGTGTATGAGGCGCGGGCTGAAGGCCCATTCAGGCTGCCACCGGAAGAAATTGAACGAGGCGGGTGGTTTGCGCCGGCGGAGGTCTCGCGGTGGCTGGCCGAGCGACCGGAGGACTTTGCCAGTGCCTTCCAGGTGCTCTGGCCAATGTTTTGCGCGCGCCGCTGGTGACCGGTCCGGTGCCGACCCACCGGATGTCGCCCAGCCTTAGCCCCCAAAGCGCCAGGCTCGGAAATGTCAGTTGAGCAATAACGCGGACCAGGCGTTGGTAGCCACCAACCCGCCTACGGCAATCCGACACGCAGGCGGTAAAACTGGCTGCCCTCGCTGCCGCCGACCGGGGTAACAACAAATTGATTGGTGGGCGACGGCGGGACTTGGCGCCAGTTCGTCCATGTGCCGCTGTCGAGGGCCGGCGTTGCCTCAATGGCGTAAGCGCGGTTGGACACCGCTTCAAAGGCCAACACCAGCTCGCCCGGCGCGAGGGCTGGCAGGGCGGTCAGGCGGAGGGCGCTGGCGGCGTTGGTGGGACTGGTGCCGGCCTGGTATTCGGCCATGTTGTTCATCCCGTCTTGGTCGCTGTCCTCCGCGGCATCCGAGAGGTGGGGATTCGTTCCGTTGGCCCGTTCCCAGCCATCCGGGACGCCGTCCCCGTCGCTGTCCCGGTCCTGTGGGTAGGGGAACGCGCCGACATCGGCCCGCGTGCCGTCGGGGTCGGGCGGGGCAGTGGGGTCGCCGGCATCCAGGCACGGCGACTCGAGGCGCAGGTGGTAGTTGGTGCCGGCGTCCACGAACAACGGATCGGCCGTGAAGTTGCCCGGGCCGGGCCACGGCTCGGACAGGTTGCAATAGCCCAGGGCGAAGTTGGTGGGGCCGAAGTCCGTGTACACCGCGTCCGGGGAGCGGACGATGCAGTTGGTGACCTGAAAGAGGATATTGCCCACCGTGGCATTGGCCTTGTAGGCGGCGGCGATGCCGCGCGTGATGCCGGTGACGGTAGAACCGAGCAGGTTGACCCGGGCATGGGGGCCGCTGGACTTGGCGGAGATGCCGACAAAGCAATTGGCAATGAGCGTGCGGTGCACGGTGGTTGTGCCATGAAACACGCTGATCCCCTTGGCGTCCTCGGCCGGATTGGTCCAGTCGCGGATGATGCAGTCCTGGACCGTCACGTCCGAGCCGAGCGTATCCAGGCCGTCGTCATCGCCGCCGGCCAGCACGCAGCCGCTCAGCAACGCCAGTTGCCCGGCGTCCTGCGTGTGGATGTAAATGCCATCGGCATCATCCGGGCCGCGCATCTCCATGAACCAGGTGTTCGAGCAAACGATTTCCGTGGAGGCCACCTCTGGTCCCATACGCGCGCGGGCCAACAGGCAGTCGTCTAACATCAACACCGCGCCGCTGGCCTGGGCGATCTTGCCCGGCAGACCGTTGGCGTCGGCACAATCCGTCAGACTGCAATGCTCGAAGGTGATGCGCGAGTTGGTGACGCGGAGGACGGGCGCGGTGCCGGTGTGCCCCTCGCCGGCGGCTCGGCCGCCCCGGCTGATGCTGGTATGGCGATAAAGCGACGGCTGGGCGTTAACGTGCCGGATTTGTCCCCAGCGCAGGGTGGGGCTGACGCAGGTGATGGTCACCGGCTTGTCTTCCGTGCCCAGGGACTGGAGCGCGCCGTTGATAACCAGGTCAGGAGCGGTTGTGCCGCTGGCCACGCCGTCCAACAGCACCAACGTGCCCGGCTGCAGGGTCAGCGTGCCGCCGGCAGGCACGGTGACATCGTTGGTCACACGCACCAGGCCGGACCAGACGACGTTGCCAACCGGCAGGCTGCCGCCGATGGTGAGCGCCGGTTCGGCGCTCCAGTTGCGCAGCAGCCGGGAGACCCGCAGGTCGCCCAGGCTGGCAACCAGCTCGAAGTCACCATCGCCGCCAATGGTCAGCAAGGCGCTGCCCAGGCCGTTCTTCAACTGCAGGCGATTGGTGGACAGCGTCACGGTGGGCTGGTTGACTCCCAGCGTGACCTCGGCGTCCCAGAGGTCGCGGTTTCTCAAGCCGCCGGCGTCCAGCGCCTCCACACGCACCAACACCGGGCTGGCCGGGACGTAGCCGGGCTGGACAAGCAGTCGCAACGAATCAGCCCGGGCCGAGCCACAAAGGCAGGCCCCCAGCGTGGCGGGCAGCCAGAATCGAGTGAGCGGCGAGGTTCGCATGGGCGAGCGCGTGGGGCGTTCCGGATTTCAAGGGTTTGCTCCGATGACCAATGCAAGCCGGTAGAAGCGGCTGGCAGGCAGGCCGGGTCTGGGGTCTTCGATGCGGACCAGGTGGGGGTTGGCCTGAGGTGGCACGTCGGCCAGCTTGTGCCAAGGCCCGGTGGGTGAGGCGTCGCTGTAGAACACGGCGTAGCCGCGACCCGCCGCGGCCCGGAAGGTCAGCGTGATGCCGTATTCGTGGAGGGCAACCGACTCGACCCGGAAGCAATCGGCAGCCTGCTGCGGGTTGGTGTCCGCGAGGAATTCTTGGAAGTTGCTTTGCCCGTCGCCGTCCGGATCGCCGGTCGGGCCGGACGCCCCCTGAGCGCTGGCCGGGTCCAGGCCGTTGGCGGTTTCCCAGTAATCCGGCAGGCCGTCGGCATCGGTGTCTGTGGTGGCGCTGACGTTGGGGTTGGGCGGGGCGGTGAACCAATTAAGCGGCTCGTTGCCAAACGCGGACGGGACGCGTCGTTGCAAGCTGTGGCCGGTGGTCAAGCCGTTGGTTGGCCATGGGGCTGCCGGGCGGTAATGCACGTGCTCGACCGGCACATAAGGCACGAAGCCGGCGTCCGGATGGGGTGGAAGCTGAGGCGGGTCGGGCCGGAGGAGTTGCAGGTCCTCGCCTTCGTTGGCCAGCGCGCCTGTGTACGGCCCGAAGATCGGCGCATCCGTGGCCAGGCCATACGCGGCGCGGAACCAAGCCAGCTCGTCCAGCTCCCGGGCCGGGTCGAAGTCCACCACCAGCAGCGTGCCGCCGGCGGGCAGCACGATGCCGGGCGGGAACTCGAACTCGATGCCGCCGGCCAATCTCCACGTATTGGTAGGCGCGTCCGGGTCATAGAGCGCGACCGGGTTGGTGGTGCTGTTGAGCAGTTCGACAAACTCTCCTGAGCCGGGCCGGTCCGGCTCAAAACGGTTGGTCGGGGCGAAGTGGATTTCACTGAAGACAACCGGGCCGACCTGCGGGGCGGCGTTGGGCGCGCCGGTGCCGGCGCGAAACTCGGCCAAAGTGCGCGGCGCGTCCACGCCGAAGGTCCGCGCGCTCATGGGCACGAATTCCTCGCCGGCGGTGGTGAGGAAACGGCCGAAGGAGACCCCGTTGGCCGCCGCGCCAAAGGCGGCGCGGGCGCGGTAGCCGGTGAGCGTGCCGGAAGCATCCGCCTCGGACAAATGGACTTCATCGCCGTGGGCGGAGTTGAAGTTGAACGGCTGCATCGCGTCCGGCGAGCTGTTGGTGCCAAACAGGTATTCGTAGAAGACGCCGTAACCGCCGGCCGGGATGACGGTACCGGCCGGGATGCGGAACTTGCGCGGCTGGCGTCCATCGTTGCTCAAGAACCAGCCCCCAAGGTTGACCGGCTGCAGGCCCAGGTTAAGGATTTCGACGGCGTCTTCCAGCGGCGGGTCGGTGTGGCTGAGCAATTCGTTGATGACGAGGTTCGCCACCAGCAGGTAATTCGGCGCGCCGGGGGAAGCCGTTTGAGGGAAGGCCGCAAAGCTCGACGCCCCATCCGGGAAGCGCCCCTCCGCGACGTCCGGCGTTTGCGGTCCGTAGGCTACGGTGTCAATCTGCATGCCCACCGGCCAGTAAAGGCCCAGAAAACCGCCGGCGGCATTGAGGCGGAAGCCGACGTGATCGGCCGCCGCCCCGACGCGGCCGTCGGCCAGGAGCTTCACCTGCGCGCTCGGCGCCATGTAGGAGAAGGGCGGGAATGGCGACTTGTTGCGGATCGTCGGGTTGTCGCTCAGCGCAAGACCGCTCAGTTCCACCGGCTGCGAGTTGGGGTTGTGCAGCTCCAGCCAGTCGTCACCGCCGGAGTGGCTGGCCATCCACTCGTTGATTTTGAGGGCCGATGGGTTGCCCAAGGTGGCTGGCACATTGGCGGCCTCGCGGGTGGGCAGTGCGAGCGCCCAGCCGCCGAGACCGTCCGGGACGCGGCCCAGGGAGAAATCCGGCGCTTGCAGGCCGAACGCGATGGAATCCAGCATCGCGCCCCCCTCGGCTGGCGCGTTGAACAGGAAGACCGCGCCACCGCCGGCAGCGAGGCCGAAGCCGGTGTTGGACGCGGATGGAGGGCGGCCGCTGTCGCATTCGATGACCAGGCGCTGGCCCGGCAACAGTTGGGTGCCCGGCGGGAAGACCCACTTGCGCGGCTGGCCCACATCGTCCGTGAGACTCATGTCGGCCAAGTCCGCGGTGTTGGTGCCGGCGTTGAACAGCTCGATCCAGTCCGGCGTGCGGCCGGCGGCGTTGGGGAAGGACTCGTTGTTGGCCAGGACCTCATTGAGGACCAGCGAGCCGTGGACACAGTTGGTGAAGGAACGAGTGGCGTCCAAGGCCATGCCCCAGACGATGTCTGAGCTGTTCGTCGCGGCTTGGTGGACGGAGACGGCGATCTGGTTGGTGCCGGGCACGAACAGCGCGGACGGGATGTTGAAGGTGTCCGGGCTGGTGGCATCGCCGCCGACGGGTGAATCCGCGGCCAGAGTGGCATTGCTGACGACGCCACTGTTCATGCGCAGGCGGAACGGCAGCTCCTGGCCATTGATGTAAATGACCGCCCCGTCGTCAACGTAGGCCGTGGCGGCGAAGGTGTAACTGGCGGAGTCGGGCGGCACCACAACCGTCGTGCGGAAGTAGTAGGCGTGTCCCGGCGAGGGACCGGGCGACTTGCGCGGGTCGGCCAACACGGTGTGGATGAGGCCGGTCAGGGCGGTGTTGCTCTCGTAGGCTAGCAGCCCCGGCCCCTCCGGCCAGGCTGAGTCGTCGTAATCCGTGGCGGGCCAGTTGACGCCGTCCAGGTTGTCGGTCTGGTTGTATTTCCAAGCGTTGGTCAGGGCCAGCAGGTTGGTGGTGAGGCTGGTGACGGTGCAGGGAGGTGGCGCACCGGCATTCGCCGAGCCGGGGGTGGGGGTGGTGAAGAACGTGATGGCGTCGTTGCCGTCCGGCAGGCGGCCTTCCGAGATGTCGGTCCGCTGCGGGCCGTAGGTGACAATGTCCACGGGCTGGCCGTCGGCTTGGAGCAGCGCCACCAACCCCTGCTCGGTGGCCAGCTTGAAGGCCAGGTGGTCGTAACCTTGCTGTGGGTCGCCGTCCGCCTTGAACAGGCGGTAGCCCCGGGGCGCGATGAACGAAAGCGGCGGCAACGGGTGTTTGGCCGGTTCGCCAATGGGATTGTCCGTGAGGACCAGTCGGCCGAGGGCCACGGGCAAGGGCTGGGGATTGTAGAGTTCAACGAAGTCCGTGGCCGAGACGGCCAGCTCGTTGGCCAGCCACTCGTTGATGCGCAGGGCGCGCAGGTCGCCCAGCGGCTGTGCGATGTTGTCCGAGCCGAATGTCGGCTGGGTGAGCACAAACTCGCCCGCCGAGCCGAGCCTGCCGATGGAAAGGTCCGGCAGTTGCAGACCGAACTCAACGGCGTCCAACAACTGCCCGCCGGCGCTTGACCGATGGAACAGAAAGACTCCTTCGCCGTCCTGATCCAGCGAAAAGCCCAGGTGGATGCCGGGCGTGCCGTCGTCGTTGTTGGCGAGCAGGACCAGATACTGGCCCGGCCCGAGCGTCGTGCCCGGCGGGAAGGTGTATTTGCCCGGGCTGCTGCGCTTGTCGGTCAGCCGCAGGCCGGACAGGTCCGCGGTGGCGCTGCCTTCGTTGTAAAGCTCGATGGCATCCGGGAATGTGCCGTGATGGTTCAGCGCGCCGTCGTTTCGGGCCAGCACCTCGTTGATGCGCAGGGTGGGCCAGGCCGTGTTCACCACCCAGGTCCGCGACACAGTGGCATCGGATTCCGCCTGCCACAGGCCGTTTGTGCCCAGCCCGATGACCCGCACGGTGTTGGTGCTGCCGTCGGGCAGACTGTCCAGCAGGATCGGCGCGGACACGGGGTTGATGTCGCCAAACGCGCCGCCGTTGAGGCTGTAGCGGTAATGGGTGACGCCCGCGCCGCCGATGCTGAGCATGGCAAACCGCAGCGGCGTGGGTGAGCGCGGTTCGCCGGTCACGGTGGCCACGGGCGGCAGGCCGTTGATGGCCACGTAGGGCGCGATAGCCCTCCGCAGGTGGTCGCGGCGCGCGTCCATCCAGCCCTTCATGCTGGTCAATACGTTGGCCGGCACAAAACCACCCAGCGTCTGATCCACGGTCAGGTTGAACTGGTCAGCGGAAAAGGTCGTGTCCAGCAGCCGCTGAAGGGTCTGGAAATAAAGCGCGCGGAACTCCGGCACGTTGAGCAGGCGGTTGAAGGCGGGCAGGTTGGTGAAGCCGAAGAAACCGCCGGTGGCGGAGCCGGTCGGGCTGCCCTGGCCCAGGATGCTGTCCAGGTCGTAATACATCAGCCGGAAGCGGCGGTCGTTCACGCCGGCGTAAAGCATGTAGTCGTCGTTGTAGCCGTTGTATAACGACGTCTCTTGATTGTTGAACAGGGCCATGACCGCCAGGTAGGTCATCCACTGCTCGATGTGAGCCACGGCGCGCACGGCCTCGGCGCTGAACTGGTCGTTGGTGCCCACGATGCGCAACATGCCCAGCAGGTCGCTCCAGTCGTCTTCGCTGGTGTTGGTTTGCTTGAACCAAGTGTTCGTGTAGGCGTGGTGGTTGGTGCCGCGCCAGGCGAAGTCCGACGGGGCGATGTCGCGCAGGGCGCGATAGACATTGCCGGAAGCGTCGTCCGGGAACCACCGCTCGGCCCAGTCGCTGTTGACCACCTCGTTGGCGGCGTAGCAACCGCCGTAGGTTTGCGGCCCGTTGTTGGCCAGGTTCAGGTTGTTGACGCGCACCTGGGTCGGACGCGAGAAGGCGCCCGCCAAACCGGCCTTGAGGGCCAGGGCCGCCCCAACGATCTGGGCGTGGGTGTACTGGCCGTTGAGGTTGAGGGCGGTGACGCCCTTCCACGGACGGTCGGAGCTGAAGTTGACGCGGTAATTATTGGGGCGGGCGTCGCGCGTGCCATGGCCGCGGTTGCGCACGCCCACCGTGTAGCGCACCTCCGTGCCGGTCCCGTCGCTGCTGATGAACGTGCTGTTCATCTGGGCGTCGGAGTTTTGGTCAGCGCTACCGGGCGCGCCGATGGCCCACAACTCCAGCCTGTTGGTTTCCTTCATCACCAATTTGTAAAGCGGGAACGGGCCGGTGTAGCTGGCATCGTCCACTTGAAACAGCGCGTTGGCCGCCTGCCCCAGCCCGACGCCGTTGGTGTCAACCGTCGGGGCGGGCCAGGTGCGGATCAGGCCCTGGGCGTCCTGGGCCGCGACGTAGAACTCGACGATGGCATTGTTCGTCTGAGGCGGCAGGCTGACGGCGAAAATGCCGTCCCCGGCCAGCCCGTCGTTGTGCGCGCCGTCGTCGAACATCGGCAGCGTGGCGAAGTCTCCGGACGCCCCGTCCAGCCGCCAGTGCAGCGTGGCGGTCAGATTCGAGCCGTGCTCGTCCACCAGCCGGGCGGTGACCAGGACCGGGTCCACCGAGCGCGGCACCGGCGGCAGGTGCTGCACGTCCCGAATCAACGGCGCGCTGTTGGCTTGGCTGGCGGAATTGGCCGCGCCGGGTGTGCCGTCAGCGACGAGGCTGGCAGCCCAGTTCTGGCCGCAGTCGTTGGGCAGGGCCGGGTTAACCAATTCCAACGACTTGCCGCCGCCGTCGGCCTCGCTGACCCAGGTCCAGCCGCGGTGATTGTGATCGGGCGGGGCCAACAGCCGCACCGCCCAGTCCCCCTCGTCGGCGTAAGTCACACGATTAACCGTGCGGCCAGCGGCGTCCTGTAGCTCAATCAAGTTGCGGCTGTTGCTGAGCCGGCCGATCCAGTTGCCGACCACGTTGGTGACGGCCGGGTATTTGTTGGTGAAGACCGACAGGTCCGCGGCCACGACCAGGTAGCCCCCCACCGGCAGTAAGACCGGCGGAAACGTGAACTGCACCCCGCTGCTGAAACGCCACCCGGCCATGCTGACATTCGTCGGGCCGGGGTTGAACAGCTCAATGAATTCCTCCCGGATGTCTTCCGAGGCGGGGTGGTACATGATCTCGTTGATGAGCACACCCGCCCAACTGGCCGGGGAAGGCCCAAGGGCCAACACCAGAGACAGGATGCCCCGCAGCCTTCGCAGTGGATGACCAGTCATGTGCGCCGAGCCAAAATGTCGTGCCAAGCTACCACGCCTTCCGTTAGCACGCGAGGCGTGGCCACACAACAAGCAGCGCTGACCCGCCGCTGCCGTCGAGTGCGACGCGCCTGGCTCAAAAGCCCTGTCGGGCCAGCTCGTCGTGGAGAGCCAGTTGAAACTCCTGGATGTCGCGGCTCGACGGTTTGTAGCCCTGTTGTTTGGGGATGACCCCCAGCCGGCCTAACTGGTCCAGGTACCAGGCCGCCTGTTGCCCGTCGCTGAACGTGACTTGGCCGCTGACCAGCGCGCCGGGGCGGGCGAGCTGGTCCACCGACACCTTCACCCGCGCCGTCTCCGGCGGCGCACCCGGGACTTCCGGCCCTTCCTCGGTCGGAAATTCCTCGGCAAGTTCCTCCTGCGGCCCGACGCCGCGGGTGTTACCCACCGGGGCTGAGGGCTGCTGCGCCGGCCCAGGCGGCGACTCCGGGTCCTTGGGCATCAACTTCAGGTCGTCAACCAGCAACCGAACCTCCATGTAAGTGAGGTGCAAACCGAACTCGGCGGCGAGCCGGTTTTGCACGTCGGACAGCTTCGCGCCCCCGGCCAGCCAGGCGGCGACCTGCTGGCGCTGGGTGTCATTGAGAATCGTGGCCATGTTTGCCTGACACCCATTGTGCGGCGCCGCCGGCGGTTGGAAATCAAATTCTTTGCAGCCGCGGCGCGGCGTGAATGCCCTGTGCGCAGCAGCGAGTCAACCCGCGGAGGCTTGAGCCGCGTGCCGCTGGGCCGGCCGGCGCAAATGGCGCGCCCTGATGCCGAGCGCGGTATCCCGGGCAGGTCGGCGACGGTACAGCGGCGGCGAGACACCGCGTGGCGACCCGGCCTATCGCCCCAACACGAAGTTCTCGATGAGGATGACGGCGATGCCCATGAGTGCCCCACCGGCAATCACACCGCCGCAGATCGGCTCCTGGTTCTGCACAACGATGCGGTGGGTGGGCGATTCCGGCCGCTTGCAGACGCGCTCCATCCCCCAGAAGAAAAACGCCCCGAGAAACATTGCCAAACAGGTGTTGAACGGAATCACCGCAGCCAGGCCCACGCCCACGGCAGAAAGCCAAAACCGTCCGCGGGTGGCCAGCCGCACGCCCTCCAACACCAGGCCCAGCAACCCGCCCACGAGCGCCGCCCAGCGCGCCGACACCTCCAGGCGGCTAATTCCCTGGGTGAGCACTTCGGCCACAGCCTTCCAGATCGTCGCCGCCGGCATCGGATACTGCTCCCTGACCAATTCGGCCGGGCCGTCCTTCAAGAACACGAGGTAGAACACCGGCACCGCCACCAGGGCACCAGCGAGGATGCCCAGCACGTGCCCGATGGCCTGTTGCCGCGGTTTGGCGCCGAGCATGTAGCCGGGTTTGATGTCCATGAGCAGGTTCGAGGCGTTGCTGGCGACCTCGGCGGTGATGCCAGCGGTCATGAGGTTGGTCTTGATGTTGCCGGGGTCCAGCACGCCGTAGGTCAGTTGCGTCAGCTTGCCCATGGCGCCGGTGGGCGTAATCGAGGTTAGCGCCGTCGAGTTGACCCCGATCAGGGTAAACAGAAACACCAACGGCACGGCGATCGCCCCCAGCCAGAGTTTCACGCCGAAGAAGTGGTGCGCCAGCAACACCACCACCGCCCCCACCAGCGGGATGCCAATAACAAACACCTTCATGGGCAGCTCGATGTGCCGCAGGACATCCGAGTTGGCCGCGGCATCCCGGCGGAACATGCCGCGAAATGCGCTCACCAAGACCTGGGGCTTGGCGAAGAACGCCAGTAACGATGCCGTGGTCATCATGGCCACGCCGCCCCACAAGGCCCAGGCCGTGATGCGACGGAAGCCGTAGTGCATCAGGCCGTCCGCGCCCACCTGGCCCTGAATGTCGCCCGCGCCAATCGCCCAGGGCGCCAGAATCAGATAGTTGATCAACGCCCCGACCATGAGCGATACGCCCACGCGGATGCCCATCAGCCCACCCGCGGCCATCATGACGAAGTCCGTGTCCGGCCGCACGGTCAGTTCCCGGAGGTCCACGCCGCCCAGCCGGAGGGTCGTCAGCTTGTAGAGCCAGCCGTCCAGGAACTCCGGAATCGTCAGGAAGGCCACTTTGAGCCGGGCCAGAATCTCATGGCTCTGAAGGAACTTGAGCAGGGCGGACACCGCTCCGGCAACTACCAGCACCCGGGCCTTGAACAGTCCCTCGTGCGCGGCGCTGGTATGCAACGCGTCCATCACAATGCCGGCAGCGCGTCCCTCCGGGAACGGGTGCTGCTCGTCGTTGATGAACCGGCGCTTGAGCGGAAAGGCAAACAACACCCCCAGCAGCGCCACAGCCACCACCCACACCAACGTGGTGCCGATGGGAATGACCGTGCTGGTGACCATCATGTAAGCGGCCAGACTGGAAATCAGCGGCGCCGTCATGTAGCCGGCCGCCGTGGCGATGGACTGCATGCAATTGTTTTCCAGGATGGTGAACTCCCGGCCCAACCCCATGCGCACCAACATCTTGAACAGCGCAAACGCCAGAATAACCGAGGTGATGCCCACCCCGAGTGTCCAGCCGGTTTTGGCCCCGACGTAAAGGTTGGTCAGCGACAGGATGCCGCCCAGGCCCATGCCGGTGAGCGCCGCCCGCAAGGTCAGTTGGGGCATATCGCCGCGCCACACGTTCTCGAACCACCAGCGGTCCTTTTGTTCAAGTGTCCAGGTGCGAACCTGCTCCGGATCGAGTTGTTTGATGGCCATGTGATGCAGCGGTCCCCGTGGGTACCCGCCGCCAAAGTGGCGGTTCAGCCCGGGCCGGCTCAAGTCAAAACCGCTCAGGTTTCCGGACGAGCTGACCAGCATTCGCGACTTTCCACGGCCGGGGCTGTCTGGTTGATTGTGCGCCACTTGAAATGAGCAAGACCGCACTTCTTTTTGCCGGACAGGGCGCGCAGGTGGTGGGGATGGGCAAGGACCTGGCGGAGACCTTGCCCACCGCCAGGTCCTGGTTTGACCGCGCCAATGCCGTTCTGGGCTATGATTTGAGTCGAATCTGCTTTCACGGGCCGGAGGATGTGTTGCAGCAAACGGCGCACGCGCAGCCAGCCATTTTCTTGGTGGGTTGGGTTGCCTTCGCGCTGCTGCGGGAACGGCTGCCCGGCTTCCAATTCCACGCCACCGCCGGCTTGTCGCTCGGCGAGTTCACCGCGCTGGCAGCCGCCGAGGCCCTCAGCTTCGAGGACGGCCTGCGGCTGGTGCGTGAACGCGGCGGTTTCATGCAGGAGGCCTGCGAGGACAGCCGGGGGGCGATGGCAGCAGTGTTGGGATTGGACGAGGCGCGTTTGCGGGAGGTTTGTGAGGCCACAGGCGTGGTGATGGCCAATTTCAACTGTCCGGGCCAGATCGTCCTGTCGGGCGAGGCCGACCGAATCCTACAGGCCATTGAAATGGCGAAAGCGCGCGGGGCGCGACGCGCCGTGCCGCTGCCCGTGGCGGGCGCGTATCACTCGCCTCTCATGGCCACGGCCAGGCTCAAGTTCCAGACCCCAATGACGGCAGTGACGCTCCGCCCGCCGGTTGTGCCGGTGGTCGCCAACGTAACAGCGCGCCCGCACGGCCAACCCGACGAGATGCGCGCCTGTTTGATCGAGCAGGTGACGGCGCCGGTGCGATGGGAGGCTTCGATGCGCTACCTCTTGGCCGAGGGGTTTACACGGTTCATCGAGCTGGGGCCGGGCACTGCGCTGACCGGCTTCATGAAACGCATTTGTTCGGACGTCGAGGTGCTGCGAGTGGGGGACGTGGCAGGTCTCGACGCAACCGTGCGCGCGCTCCAGTCGGCACCGTAGCGCTCGGGCCGGCCGTTAAGCCGGGCGGGGGCGACAACGGGGGGCCGCTTGGCAGCATCCGAGCGGAATCGGCGCGCGCCATGGCCGCGGCTTTCCGCCTGAGATGGGCTTGGCAATCTGCTGCGTTGCCTTTCAGGGCGGAGCGGAATCCAGCAGTCCCTCAAACCGGCGGCTACTGCTGTTGCCCAGCGCTACTCAAGGCGAGCAGGGTTTCCGCTGGCCAACGCCCAAGCTTGGACGCCTGCGGAGGCGAATGGCACTGGAACCCGCGTCGTTTGGCGATGCGTTACCAGCGCGGCAGGCAGCCTGCAGCGGCTGACTGGCAGCGGTCGGGCTTAGCCATCCAACGATTTCCCTGACGCGCACCTGTGCGGACTCCTGCGATCGGCAAACCGGGGCAGGGATGTGGTACTGGCGAGTGCGTGGCAGGGTCAAGCGCGCCGTCTGGCAGCAAGAACCAGGGCCGCCAACCCCATCAGCGTCAGGGTCGCGCTGGTCGGCTCGGGCACGTACACCACGACGTTGTCGAACAGACCGAACAGCAGGGCTGGCGAGTTCGGGTCGCTTGAGACCGTGGCGTTGATGTCAAAGTGGTTAAACAGGATGTTGTTCCCGCCCAGCGTTCCGGCGGCTGTTGTGTCCACGGTGGCGATCAACAGGCCATCCACGGTCCACGTGACCATGTTGCCGAGCTTGGCAATTTCCACGTCGCGCCAGGCCCAGCCCAAAGCCCCGGCGGCGGTAGTGCCGGTTTGCTGCGGGTAAAGGGCCAGTTGGGCGGCAGGCGCGGAGGCAGCGCCGAATCCGGCATAATAGGCGTGCGTGTTATTGCGCACGCCGGAAGCTGAGCCGGCGGCAAACACCCCACTGGTGTCTCCGTACCCGCTCTGCGCAGCCGGCGCATACGCCCGGTAATCCACGGACGAACCGCCTTCGCCTGTTGCCCCAAAAAAGATGCTGTCCACAGTGCCCCCGGCGATTTGCGCGCTGCTGCCCGCGGTGCCGATGCCCGCGCCGCTGACCTGGGTTGAACCGCTTCCACCGCCCGGCGCCGGCCCGTTGAAGTTGAGCCACATGTCAAACCGGAGAATGAAGTCGCCGGGCAGGCTCAGGCCGGAGGGCGAAACACTCACGCCACCCGGGAAGGTGCCACCCAGTCCATACTGGTTGGCGCGCAGGCGCAGGCCATACGTCCCGTCGCCCGCGCCCGAGTGGGGCGCCTTGGGGATGCCCACACTGCTGTAGTCGAAAAAGAAATTGGCGTCTGCGCCCGTGCCGAGCGTGTTGACAGCCCAGTTCGCTGTCGTGTCAGACTCGAAGTTCTGGGTCCAGAGGGTGGTTTGTGCCGTGGCGGCCGGGACCGACAGGCTCAGCAGCAAGCCGACGATCCGCATTACATTGCGTGTTTTCATGGTTGGTTGTGTTGATCGTTTAGGCGCGGCCAGCGTATGCCGGCAAGCGCCCTCCTGGCAAGCGCGTAATGCCTGCCGGCATGCGCAGGAATCCGGTCTCTGCGGAACGCGAGGGACGAATGCCCAGGTCCGGCCCGACAAGGCAATTGAGGCAGCCCCTGCGTGCGGTCAGCCGAGCGGCGGTTGCGAGGATGCCGCAAGCCGATGCCACAGTTCGTCGTTCAGTACCGCCTTGTGGAGGAACTCCGTGTCAGTCGGAACGGCGTTGGTATTGGAGGGCCGGAAGGGCAGGCGGATTTTGAACGTGGTGCCGCCGCCCGGTTCGCTCACGGCGTGAATCGTGCCGCCATGATGATGCACAATGAAGTAGCAAGCCATGAGGTTGACGCCGAATTCCGCCGGGTTGTCCCCGCGCGACACGAAGGGGTCGAAGATCAGGCGCAGCGTCTCGGCTGGTAACCCCGGGCCGTTGTCCTGGATATGAATCTCGACCTGCGCCCGGTCAGCGGGCAGGCCCTCGACCGGCCGCGCGCTGATAGCCAGACGGCTGCCCACCGGCAAAGTGGCCAGCTCATCTTTCAACAGCAGCTCAAACAGCCGGCAAAACCGGGGTTTGTCCACGCACAGGGGCGGCAGCTCGTCCGGGATGTCCAGCGTGACGGACAACTGCCGGCTCGCCACGTCCGACTCCAGTTTGGCCAACTCGGCCCGCACGACCGCCCCCAGGCGCACCTCGTCGTTGAACGCCAGAGAAGACGTCTCCGATGCGCTCCAGAGCTGGTGCAGCAGATGGTTGATCTTCTCGATCTGCCACTGGACGTTGCGGTGGTATTCCCGCCAGAACTCCGGGTCGCGCAGGGCGTTGAGGTCCACGTTTTCCTCGGCCAGCTTGGCCGGGGCGAGGTCCAGGAAGGTCTTAACCGCCACGAGGGCATTCCGAATATGGTGACTGAGGCCGGCGGCCAGCAGGCCCAGGCTCAAGATGCGGTCGGCGATGGTCATGTTGCGGATCACCGACAGCTTTTCACGCAAAAGCTCGTCGCGCTCATGCTGAACCATGAAGAACTCCAGGGCCTGTTTGAGTGTCAGCTCCAGGGTGGGCACGTCCCAGGGTTTGCTGATGTACTTGTAAATCGCCCCGGTGTTGATGGCATCAATGGCGTCCTTGTAATCCGTAAACGCCGTGACCAGCACCCGCAAGATGCGGGGCTCCAACCGGCGTGCCTGCTCCAGCAGCCAGACGCCTTTTTCACCGGGCATCCGCTGGTCGGTCATGAGAAGGCCGATTTCCTGGCGATGAGCCTCCAGCAAGCGGAAACCGTCCTGCGCGTTGTTGGCAGTCAGAATGCGGAACTCGTCCCCAAAGGCCCGGGCAAAAGCGGTCAGGGACTTTTCCTCGTCATCCACATACAGGATGGCGAACTTCTTGTAGTCGTAGGCTGGCATCATGGCGGGGATGGCTTCGAGACCGCAGACGTGCCGGGCAGCTCCAACGTGAACCGGCAGTAGCGACCCGGTTCGGAATCCAGCCGGATGTCTCCGTGAAACTCACGCATCAGACGGTAACAAATGCTTAGGCCCAGCCCCATGCCCTCGCCCACATCCTTGGTCGTGAAAAACGGATCGAAGACCCGCGGCTGGTCCTCCGGCCGGATGCCCGGACCATTGTCCCAGACCGTCAGCAGCACGCGGCCATCCTCGGCACGGCCTTCCACGCGGATGGTCGGCGGCTGGGTGTCGAAGGATTTCCGCCGCAGGGCATCCAGCGAGTTTTGGAGCAGGTTGACCAGCACGTGGACGAGCTTGTTCCGATTGGCACGCACCGTCAATCCCGGTGAGAGATTTCGTTCAAAGTGAACCGCGCTGCCCAGCTCGCCGGCCAACAGGCGGGCCGCCGTGTTCAGGGCCTCGGCCACGTCCACGTCCTCCGGACTTTCGGCGTTTGGATGCGTGAACAGACGCAGATCTGACACGATGTTCTTGACGCGATTCACCCCCTCCTCGATTTCGGCAAGGGCGGCTTGGTAATCTGCCTGCTGGTCGGGGGGCAGGTGTTTGGCCTTCTTGCGCAGGGCGAACAGGCTGGTGGCGGCGAAGTTGAGCGGGTTGTTGATCTCGTGGATGATGCCGGCACTCATGACGCCCAAGGAAGCCATTTTTTCCTGCTGGAGCAAATGCGCCTCGGCTTCGCGCAGCTTGCGCAGCGTTTCCTCCAACTCCCTAGTGCGTTCGTCCAGTTCGTAGCGCGACAGGAACTCGTGAAAGCGCAAACGATTGAAAAAATGATTACCCACTACGACGATCACTCCGGTTTCCAGCATGAAAATGACGTTGCTCACAAACAGACCTCCTAACTCACCAGCTTGGCCATAGAGGACGCAGGCTGCGAGGTACATGAGTATGACTCCCCCCACCGCGACCAAGGATTCGAGAGCCTTCCAACGCACCACGAGGCTGATGGCAAGAATGATCAGGTTCAGCCCGGCGTAGTAGGGCGAAACCGGCCCCTCCCGGTCGTAAATCATCCAAGTGATAAAAAACGCAGGCAGCCACGCCGTGAGCAGCCCCAGTAAGCGGTGATGGCGTTGTCCAAACGGCTGGGTGAGAAGAAACCAGATGACCAAAGCCACCGCAGCGCATGACAGACGCAGCGCGAGGAAGAAACCGAAGCGCTCCGGATATACCGCAAGGTCCAACGTTGAACCGAAGGGCATTAGACCTGCAACCAGCAGTGCTGCGACCTTGCCCGTGCCGACACGGGCCTGCCTTTCCTGGGCGGCAAACGCAGTCCGAAAAGCCCGGGCCTTGGAATCAAGTTCAGATTCTGGCATCCGCTGGCTTCCTGATTTCCATGAAGACATTCGTGCCTGTCTCTTCTGTAAACACGCGAGTCTGTCCCGGATCAATTTCCGGCGGACACAGGTCCGCCATCTGGGCGGCGGTACGATGAATGAGATGCCAATCCAGCAGGTGCTCCATGCCGTTACGCAGCGGATTGGAGGGTTCGACATTCGTCGCCACCAACAGTCCGCCAGGGGCGGCCAGCTCGTACATCAGACCCAGCAATCGGCCGCAGACATGGTCCGGCAGGTAATCGAACAGACCCGCACAGTAAATCAAGTCGTACCGATCCATCCGGCCGTGCCGGTTTAGCCGCCCCTGCTCCCTGAGAAGCTCTTGGACGGACTTCAGGATGAACCGCAGGGCGGTCTGCCGGTGGCGCTCTCTCTTGATCGCTCGCAGCCTCTCGGTAACGTGGCGAATTGTCTCCGGGTCGAAATCCAGAAGCGCAATGTCCGCGTAATCGCTAACCGCAGATTCTGTCAGGAACCGCTGGGCCTCGTGGGCCGGCCCACAGGCAAGACTGAGAATCCGCGCTACCCGGCCGAGCCGGTGGACACGCAGCGTTTCGTCGCAAAGCCGATCGGCCAGATAAGCAATGCGATTACGGTGCGCGCAAGCCGGGGGCTGGCGCAAAAACCACGTGTTAACCACCTTAGCGAAGAGGGAGTCGCCTTCCCAGCCGTTCCGCACGATCATGTTAACCATCTCATAGTCGCCAGCGTAGCCGAGAGGTTTAACGAATGTCCGATACGGGAACGGGCCGCATAGCACCAGAGGATGCAGTTGTCGCCGCATGTACGCCCAGTGTGCCGGGAGGACTTCGCCTGGCAACGTGCCGGTGAAACACTCAAACTTCTCGAACAACACGTTGATGCACGGTACCACAGCCTCAGCGATGCTGGCGGCTGCATCTCCAGAAAAACTCACCGACCGGCCGTCGCGTGCGGCTTGCAGGCCTAACTCAACCTGCTGACACCACAGTCGGAGATCGGCCAGGAAGGTCTGCATGTCGGCTATGATGACTTTGTATTCCGAGCGCACTTGGCAAGCTCCCTGCCAAGCCTTAAGCCAAGCTGCAAAGTCGTCTCCCAGATTGGCAACCGCGTCGGCGGCCAGTCCCCGGTTCTGCCACCCGGCGTCATCCAAACCCACCTCACAGATCAAGCTGGAGCCAGTCCGCACCAGGCTCCGCACGATGGCCCGCCCGGAATAGAGTAACTCCTTGCGTACTTGCAGTTCAAAACTCCGAATCACTTCGGACACGCGTACAACCTCGCTCGGCACGCACAGCTCGAACGCTGCACCAAACCGATTGAATTGGAGCAGCACACCCTGCAACCGCGCGTTCTGGCTAGTTATACCTCGAACCTCACTGAACTGTTCCATTTAGCCGATTGTCCGCACTTTGCTCCAACCACACTTGGAGGGGGGCCACCGGTGGCCGAAGGCGCTTAACCCCTCCCGGACCGCGTTTTGCAGCCGCCCATTGCCTCCCACTCGTGCCCGATCCAGGCCCGCCGGATCGAGCGCTACCTCACAGATGTAGCCCGTGCCGGTGTCCACCACACTGTTGACGACCGCTCCGCCCTCATACACCGGCACGCCGTTCAGGACCACGCGCAACTGTGCCAGCACTTCAGAGAGCCGCATCGGCGGCAAACCGCCGTACACTTCAAACACCGCCCTGTGCCAGCTCAACCGGCGCAGAGCAGCTCTGGTCTGTTGCCCCGTGCAGTCGGTGAACACGGCCGAGCTTCCGCCGTGGCCATCAAGGTTGCCGCTCGTCATGGAAGTAGCGCGATCGGGTGATTGCGGTGTCGGTCAGCAGCCACGCCCCGGCCGACGCCACAGAACACCGGCAACGGGGGCAGGTGGCTCGGGCAAAAATGCCATCCCAAAAGCTCCGGACACGTCCTGTTCAGAAGTGCCATCCTACCGACAATGCGATGGCGTGGCTGAGAAACTCATACCGGCCGTCCGCCGTTTGCCCGGTCGCCGAAGGCGCACTGCCAGTGACAGTGCGGGTCGGGCCGTAACCCAACTGATACGCCAGGTCCAGTGTCCAGTGTCCGCCCCGATAGCCCGCGCCCACACTGAAAAAGTGCCGGTCCAAATCCCCCACCAGCGGCGAGTAAGTGGCGTCTGGTACGGAGTTCTCATTCCAAATGTAGCCGGCGCTTACGTGCCAGTGCTCGCCCAGATACCGGGTTACGCCAAACTCATAGTACCAACTGCTCTCCCACTCCAGGCGCAGAGGCACGTCGGCCGGGATTAGCCCCGGCAGGCCACCCCCTTGATGAAGGGTCACGGTGCCCAGCCGATTCCAGCCGGTGTAGTCGGCGTTGAACTCCAGATTCCAAGCCCGCGTCGGCCGCCAGGAGATGCCGAAAATCGCTTTGAGCGGGAACGGCCAGTTGGCCGAGGCCGGCCAGTGCTGCTCAGGGAAGGCCGGCACCAGACCTACGCCGGGAGGGAAATCGGCCCGGTTGAACGCCTTGCTGTGTCCCTCCAGGCCGACCTCTGTTGTGCTGCGGAACGTAATGCCCAGCGAGAGTTTCTCATGCGCGCGCCAGAGCAGACCAAGGTTGTAGCCCACATCCCAGCCCTCCCCCTTGAATTGGAACAAATCCAGGGGCTGTGCCGGCCAAACCAGGCCCTGCCGCAGGTCCAGTTCGGCGTAATTCACAGTGACTCCCGCAG